>Ga0209831_1000282_pt1 | contig 49526 bp, 46 predicted proteins | sample Maine_Asex4_meta_FD_187451 | JGI IMG/M metagenome (GOLD analysis project Ga0209831, IMG submission 187451) | Marine algal microbial communities from Maine, USA - Maine_Asex4_metaG (SPAdes) (version 2) | ecosystem: Host-associated > Algae > Red algae > Unclassified | place: Maine, USA | collected... | reverse complement strand
GCTATGGCATTTTTGATGTGGATCGTCTCTTTCAACGACTTACACTTGATATTCATGGCTATGAAAGATTTAGCCTTACTTGACTCACACCATATCTAGTGCTTACCACGGGAATTACGGTAGAGCCTAATAGGAAAAGGTTATCCTGCACCTCGCCACGGATTTCGCTGGTGTACGGAAAGACTAAAAATTCGTCCTTCCAATCATTTTATCCGCAACGTAATCAGGGCTAGCGGAGAAGCTGTTCTAGTTTTAGGGACTCGTAAAGCAGAGAGTACTAACAGAGCAGCAACGATGACTAAATATGAAATAGGTGAAGTCAGCGAATTGCTACAGTCTGATTCTAATTTATCTAATTCACTGCGGTATAGTGATACGCTGCCAAATGCTGTAATTTATAGTCCAATCCAAGAATGGCGAGATGATGAGGTTTGGATGTACCTCATGCAGTGCAATAATCCTTGGGGAAAAAGCAATCAAGATCTATTTACTATGTATCGTGGGGCAACAGAAGATAATGAATGTCCCTTAGTCGTCGATACTTCTACACCGAGCTGTGGAGATTCGCGTTTTGGCTGCTGGGTCTGCACCATGGTGAACAAAGATCGGTCGATGGAAGCCATGATTCAGAACGATGAAGAAAAAGAGTGGCTTCAACCCTTACTAGATATACGTAATCAACTTGATGTTCATCAAGACCGTCATCGCCGTGATTTTCGTCGGCTACGTGGAAAGGTACAGCTTTTTGAGCGAGAGAAAAAGGGAGAAAAAACTATTAAAAATATCCCTGGACCTTATGTGAAAAAATGGCGAGAGATTTGGTTGACAAAAGTGCTAGAAGCACAAGTACAGGTTAGGCAGAATGCGCCTGAAGAGTTTAAAGATATTAATTTAATCACTCCCGAAGAGTTGAGTGAAATAAGAAGAATTTGGCTGGAAGAAAAACATGAGTTTGACGATCGCCTGCCGATTATTTATCAAGAAGTAACGGGAGAGGTGTTTAAAGATGTGCGTGTGGGGGTAGATGATAAGTTGTTAGGTGGAGACGAGTGGGATATTTTGGCAGAGATTTGCGATGATGATGCGATGCACCTGGAGTTGATGACCAAATTATTGGATACGGAAAGGCAATATTTGACTAAGTATCGTCGGGTGGGGATCTACGAAAGTTTGGAACAGTGCTTTAATACTAGTTCTCGGACGAAGGAAGAGGCGATCGCTAATGCCCATCATAAGCGGGATTTAAAAGCTGCATCTCAAGACGGCGACGTAAAAAAAGTCAAGCAGTTAACCTGGGGAAGCATTAAGTTTTCTGGAGATAGTCCATAAGCCAGTATGGTTAAGGTTAAATGTTTAGTGATAGATGATATATGTTTAGATGATCTTTACCCAACTGGTACTAGAGAATTTTGGTGCTTATGCCAATCGCAACGTTATAAATCTCAATCCCACAGCTAAAGTCGAACCCGGTTTAGATACAAATGTATCTGACCATAATTCAAGTACGCCAATCGTCTTGCTTGGCGGGATGAACGGTGGCGGGAAGACAACGCTGATGGATGCGATTAGGCTAGCGTTGTACGGACAAAGGGCAAAATGTTCGACGAGGGGTAATTTGGGTTACGGTAATTTTTTAACTCAGTCAATCAATAGTCAGGCAAGAGGATCGACTAAGATTGAGTTATCGTTTGAACACATTGTCGATCGCCAGTGGAAGATATTTCGCATTATTCGCGCCTGGGATAAAAACCACGACGGTAAGGATAGTTTGAGTATCAAGATAGATGATGATTATGATGATGCTTTGGCAAAAACTTGGGATGAATATGTTGAGAGTATTCTGCCGTTGGGTATTTCTAACCTGTTTTTGTTTGATGGCGAACAGGTAAAGGAATTAGCTGAATTAGATACACCACCAAATACCTTAGTCGAAGCGATCTCTAATTTATTAGGTTTGGAATTAGCCGAAAAGCTAACGGTGGATTTGGATGTGTTGCTGACTCGCAAGCGTAAGGCGGTAGCAAGTAAATTGCAGCTTGAAACTATTAAGGAAATTGAGGTTAGGCTACAGCAACTGGAACAGCGCAAACAGGAATCTACAGTAAAGATCGGCGAGTTACAGCAGCAGTTAGAGAAAGCGCAACAAAAGCAAAAAACGGCATACAATAAGTTTCGGACTGAAGGCGGAAAGATAGCGTCGGAAAGAAATGAGTTAGATACGCAAATTACTCAAACCAATAGCGAGATTACTCTGGTACGTAATCAGTTAATCGAACTATCTGCTAGTAGTTTGCCTTTGAAATTAATCTTACCCCTATTACAGCAGGCGGAAACTCAGGCTACTCAGGAAATCAAGCGAGAACAGCTACAGCAAGCACAAAATATTATTAGCGATCGCGATACTAGATTATTTAAATTTCTCGAACAGATACCTCTTGATGCGGAATATTTAGACAAAATTGATTTCTTTTTAGAAGGGGAAGACAATCGACTGCAAGAGGAAGTAAATGCTAAGGGAGAAGCGTATTTAAACTTAGACGAGGATACCGTTAAACAGCTAACGGTAACTATTAACGATCGCCTGTCCCTAGCAAGTCAGCAAACAGCAGCATCGGTAGCCGACTTAAAACAGCTAGAAACTCAGCTTGATAGTTTAGAAAAGCAAATTGCGATCGCTGCCTCTCCCGAAGCCTATCAAAAGCTAAACAACAATCTTACTAAAGCACAAAAGAAATTAGAGAAATGTCAGGGTGATTACGACGCTCAACAATATCAGGATCGACAAATAGACAATGCGATTGAGCAAACGAAAAGGGAACTTAAAAACTACAGCGAAGAGAATATTAGTCTCGACAACGATAAACACATTATCGATTCGGTAGCCAAAGTACAGCAAACTTTAGAGCAATTCCGCGAAAAATTAACCCTGAAAAAGCTCAATAAGCTGGAAGTAGAAGTAACCGAGTGTTTTCGTTACCTGTTACATAAAACTAACCTGGTTCATAAAGTTATTATCGATCGCGATCGCTTTCGTATTTCTCTTTACGACAACAACGGACAGCCATTTCCCAAACAAAGATTATCGGCTGGAGAAAAGCAACTGCTGGCGATCTCCTTTTTATGGGGTTTGGCTAGAGTATCGGGACGTAATTTACCCATTGCGATCGATACTCCCCTAAGTAGACTAGACTCATCTCATCGTCATAACTTAGTCGAGCGCTATTTTCCCACTGCATCTCATCAGGTAATCTTACTCTCTACTGATACAGAAATCGGCAAACAAGAAGTAACTATGCTGCGAGACCAAAAGGCGATCGCTCATGAATACCTACTCGAATATAATCCCGAACAACGACAAACTACTGTTAAGCCTGGCTATTTTTGGTAAATAACTATATCTAGCACAGTCGAGAGACTTACCTCGTCTCTCAATCAAACCAAACATTTCGTTAAATGCGATCGCAATTGATTTTAATGGAGCATAGCGGATTTGAACCGCTGACATCTTGCATGCCATGCAAGCACTCTACCAACTGAGCTAATGCCCCGAACACTTAGATAATATTATCACAATAAAATCATCTAATTTACTATAACCAGTTTACGCAAGGCGACTCAAGCAACTGTTAATAATAAAGTAAACCACCAGCATAGCAGCAGCAGCAGCAGCAACCAAAGTCCCTGCCAGCATTAAAGAAAATTCTTGCCGTTCCAAAGCCGACTGCATCAAATGCAGCGACCATGCTACTAGAGCAACATTAAAGATGAGAATTGGAATCAGCATACTTTACGAAATGTAAATACACTATCTATTTTAATACATTAGTTTTAACTTTTAGTTACGCAGATTAGTAATTTAAGCTTTGCTAAAGATTATTCACTCAAGCAATTCTAATTGGCATTTGGCGCTCGTGTAAGTATGCTTTGATCTCGCCCACACTTAGCTGACCAAAATGAAGTAGTGATGCTAGTAGTGCAGCCTCCGCCTTACCCGTATCCAAAGCTTCGTATATATGCTGACAGTTTCCTGCACCACCAGAGGCAATTACAGGAATTTCCACCTGCTCGGCAATAGTACTGGTAAGATCTAAGTCATATCCTGCCTGTGTTCCATCTGCATCCATACTTGTTACCAATAGTTCTCCCGCTCCTCGTTGAGCCATTTCCTTCGCCCAAGCGATCGCATCTATCCCAGTATTTTTTCGACCCCCACGGACGTAAACATCCCAGCCAGGATTATTAATTTGAGTACGTTTACGAGCATCGATCGCCACCACAATGCATTGTTTGCCAAAGCGATCGCTCGCACGATTAATTAGTTCTGGCTCGCGTACGGCTGCGGAGTTAATACTGACTTTATCTGCTCCCGCACGTAACAAAATTTTAATGTTTTCTAAGGATTGGATTCCTCCTCCAACCGTAAGAGGAATAAAGACCTGTTCGGCAGTGCGATAAACTACATCAACAATCGTACCTCGGTCTTCATGAGTTGCAGTAATATCTAAAAAGACAAGTTCGTCTGCTCCTGCATCGTTATAGATCTTCGCCAACTCTACGGGATCTCCCGCATCTTTCAAGTCGACAAAATTGACTCCTTTCACTACTCGTCCAGCATTAACATCAAGACAAGGTAAGATTCTTTTCGCAAGCATAGTTCGATTATCAGTTGAGCAAAATTTTTGTAGCGTTAGTATTTAACAATATTAATTTATGGTTATCTAAGAAGCGAAGTTGAATTTTCAGCAAAATCGCAATTTGTATTCTACCATCACAATAAAAAAGGATGACCTAGCATTGGCTGCTGGAATCATCCCCGATTATTTATCAATAATATTCAGATTGCGATCGTCCGAAAATTACTAATAACTAAGTTCTATATATTTCGATATTTCTTAGTAACGGCTAGTTTGAGTGTTTGGCTTGTAAACAATGAAACTAACAGTTTGACACTGTTTGATGTTGTCAAAACCAACTACGCGAATATAAGAGTCAGAATACTCAGAGCGACATTCACGCACTTCGTTCAATACGTCTTGGGAAGTACGAGCGTCAAATAAAGGTAGTTTCCACAACGTCCAGTGGTGCAGTTGAGGAGTAGGATCTTTCTCAAACTCAATACCAGGAATATAGCCTTGGTCGATCATGAAATCGATTTGCTTGGCGATTTGCTGATCTGTTAGAGGTGGTAGATAGGAAAGGGTTTCGTAACGACGCTCTTTAGGTAATGTTTTCATTTCTTTTTCTGTATATATATATTAATCAGAATCTTCAGTTTCTTCATCAATGGGGGAGACATCTGGATCTTGAGTCTCTCCTGACGATTGGGTAAGACGCTCCAAAAGATAGCGACGATGAACCAAATTACTTTTCTCTATTCCAGCGGTAACTATTTCAGGCAGAAATTCTAGAGTCTTTTCGGCTATATCAGTACGAACCGCCATGATTCGCATAGCCAATTCCTTACCTCTTGGTTCGGACATAATCTCTTGAATATACGTTTCTGCATTCCTCAGTTTTCCACCAGCCGAATACTGTCTAAGCCAGATGGATTCTTGAGGATTAGTTTCCGCTAGTTGAGCGATAACTAACTGTACCGCTTTAAAAGTTAAATAGTTTTGGACAACTTCTGCTGTATTTCGCGCAATGTCTTTTGGTTGCATTTAGTTCGGGTAGCTATTCTGGGATATCAAAACTAGAATTGTTTAGTCCCCCATTTTTAATCCCAGATTTAACTACTGGCTGTTCACAAATAACTATTCTCTAAACTTAGAGAGTATCTACTGCGTCGAACTCGAACTTGATTTCTTTCCATAGTTCAAGTGCAGCCTGAAGTTCAGGGGACCACTTACCAGCAGCGCGAAGCACATCGTTACCTTCACGAGCTAAGTTACGACCTTCGTTACGAGCCTGGATACAAGCTTCAAGCGCAACACGGTTAGCAGTTGCACCAGGAGCATTACCCCAAGGGTGTCCTAAAGTACCACCACCAAACTGTAGACAAGAGTCATCACCAAAGATTTCTACCAAAGCAGGCATGTGCCATACGTGGATACCACCAGAGGCAACGGGCATTACACCAGGAAGAGAAGCCCAATCTTGAGTAAAGAAGTTACCGCGCGAGCGATCTTCTTCTACATAGTCTTCACGCATTTGGTCGACGAAACCTAGAGTGATATCTCTTTCACCCTCAAGTTTACCTACAACCGTACCTGAGTGTAGGTGGTCACCACCAGATAGACGCAAGCATTTTGCTAATACGCGGAAGTGAATACCGTGGTTTCTTTGACGGTCAATTACTGCGTGCATTGCACGGTGAATGTGTAGCAGTACGCCGTTTTTGCGACACCATTTGGATAGAGTGGTGTTGGCGGTAAAACCACCAGTTAAGAAATCGTGCATGACGATAGGAGTACCGATTTCTTTAGCAAATTCAGCACGTTCCATCATCTCTTCACAAGTAGCAGCAGTCACGTTTAAATAGTGACCCTTCATCTCGTTAGTTTCTGCCTGAGATTTTTCGATTGCTTCCTGTACGAATAAGAAGCGATCGCGCCAGCGCATGAAAGGCTGAGAGTTAATGTTTTCGTCATCTTTGGTGAAATCTAGACCACCACGTAGACATTCATAAACCGCGCGACCGTAGTTTTTAGCGGAAAGACCTAGCTTGGGCTTGATCGTACAACCCAATAAAGGACGACCATACTTGTTTAACAAGTCTCTTTCAACGGTAATACCGTGTGGAGGTCCTTGGAAAGTTTTGAGCAGGGCGACAGGAAAACGAATATCTTCTAGACGCAGCGCACGTAGGGCTTTGAATCCAAATACATTACCTACCAGAGAGGTAAGAATATTGGTGACAGAACCTTCTTCAAACAGATCCATGGGGTAAGCCACGAAACAGAAGTATTGGTTGTCTTCACCAGGGACGGGTTCGACTTCATAACAACGACCTTTATAGCGATCGAGATCGGTTAAACCGTCTGTCCATACTGTTGTCCAAGTACCAGTTGAAGATTCGGCGGCCACCGCAGCAGCACATTCTTCAGCGGGAACACCAGGTTGAGGTGTCATACGGAAACAAGCCAAAAGGTCTGTGTCCTTGGGGGTATAGTCTGGGGTGTAATAGGTCAGGCGATAATCTTGTACACCAGCCTTAAATCCAGCACCTGTTTTAGTTGCCATCGTTGGTCATTCCTCCATAAATAAAACGCTTAATTTTTACTTTCCCTATAGAGCCACTTGTTAGAGCAGACTATATAGTCGTGCCACGCAAGGTTTCAGATTGAGACTAAATCTTTTGCCCCGATCGAACCTCATCCCGTTTATTTAAATCTATATTTCACGCGAAATCGCTAGACAAATTGGCAGGTGACTCTATATACCGTTAAAAAAATCAGTAGAAAGATGTTTCGCAGTCCCAAAAAAAACCGTTGCTACAAATAGCACAATAAGCTATTTCTCTTCAGTAATTTCTTATCTTAATAGAATATCATGAATGTTAATCATTTATGAGCATTTATCACTTGGTTTTGATTGGTTTATTTTTTACAATGCATAATATAAACTAATCATTTCTTTTCTACGATTATTCAAGTTAAGAATTATTAATATTTCCTTTATCTAGTTGGAAACAGGATATTTTATCTCCACACTATTTTTATTTGTAAGTATTTTTGCTTACTCTATTTAACTAGATAGCTATTGCATTTAACACAGCGCCTAAAGACTGGTTTATACAAATATGTTGTTGCTAATTCTGTAATTTTTAATCTTTACTTATCAGTTGCCGTAATTACGCTACCGATTGGCATCTAGCTATCTGCCTTTTGCTTTGGGGAATTGGTGACAAAATAGTTTAAAACTAAAAAAACTAACGCAGATAGGTATCTACATTAGCCAACAAAAATTTAACAGCTATTTATCTATTTTAAGAAGTTATTATTTATTAATACTTCAATTTCCTCAGCTTCGGCGATCGCCATTAGGTTTCTTATTATGGGGAAATAAAGTAATTAATAGTTCGTTGATATAAAGCTGACCGACTACAGGCTCTTTATTGCGTTCAATTGGCACCTGAACCGAAGTCTCAACCGAAGAATTAGGAGTAGAAACAGGAGGCGAAGTAGAATAAAAGTTCTCAACGGTTTGTTTATTAGCCGAATTAGCTTCATCAAATTCAGTTTTTGCTTTATTCTGCTTTTTCTTTGCCTGTTTTTTCTGGCGTTTTTTCTCTGACTTAGGTTCTGCGGTCGGAACCTTATCTTTATCTGCTTGGCGAGAGCGATCGCCAAGTACAGAGCCTGGTTCAATTACCGTCATGGCATCTATATCCATCTGAAAGATAGTGCTAGAAGTGCCGATACAGCAATTACTGCCGATTTTGCTCGCGCCGATAATTAAAACTCCCGAACCTAAAATAGCGCCACTGCCAATTTCAATCGAACCTTCAGAAGCATTAATTATTGCCCCCATGCCAATGCAGACATCTGCACCAATGATAATTTTGCGTTCGGGTGCAGCCTGCAAAATTACCCCTTGAGCCAAAGAAGCCGTTGGATGAACTTCAACATCGCCACTAATGCGGATATCTTTATTCAAAATAGGTTGTGGCGGTGGAAGATAAATCATGCAGATAAATAAGTTGAGTGATGGACGCAGGAGCAGTCTTTACGAAGTTTGCGACATGCGGCGCTACGTCCCCGAAGGGGGAAACTAAGCGCCTTTGTCCATAGGATAAGCTTCGCAAATGTTTACGGCTACGTTTCCGTAGGGAGATATCCCTTTATGGACAACGGAGGACCGCGCATTACGGCTTCGCGCTTGCGATTGCCAACCTCTATAGTTTCTCAGATGAAACCGTTCCTTTGTCCTCGATAATTAAATACCGTCTTTTAGTCTATGGTCGTTGGATAATAGTTTCGGATATTCTTCTCTTATTTTTAGGATCGATACCTAGTAGTTTGACATATTCACCGCTGTGTTCTGCCAAACATACTTTTAAAGAAGCAACCACGTCCAGTTCGTGACGACTATCGATAGTGCCACAGCTTTTCCAAGACTGACTTCTAAAACGACGTTTGTCTGCGTGTTCTGTCGCAATTTTATAGCCCGCAGCTAACAAAGAACGAACCTCTCGAACAGCGTCATCACTAAGCTGTTTTTGACTGAAGTCATTGTAGTGAGCGGGACGACTATTTTTACTGTCATCGTTAGTGTAGTCAGCTACGAAGTAACCTCGATCGCTAACATTTTTGTTACCATGACTGCTATTGCCATTGCCGTTACCATTCTTCCCTGGTCGTTGAATAATAGTTTCAGCTACGCGACGTTTGCGCTGTGTATCAATACCTAGCATTCGCACATATTCGTCACTATGTTCATCTAAACAATGTTCTAACGCCGCTACAACTTCAGATTCTCGACTACTCTCAATTGGAGAACAGCTTTTCCATGATTGACTTCTAAAGCGTCTTTTGTCGGCATGTTCTGTACCAATTTTAAATCCAGCCGCTAACAGGGAGCGAATTTCTTGGATGATTTTCGCGCCTAACGATCCTCCGCCACCGTTGCCATTGCTGCTGTAGCTAGATCTGCCTCCGCCATTGCTGCCAGAATTCCAGTTTCTGTTAGCCTGCACGGGATCTTGTCCAGGACGCTGGACGATAATCTCGGTCATTCTTCTCTTAAGATGGTTATCGACACCAACAATTCGCACATACTCATCTGGGTATTCAGACATCGCCTGTTCGACCGCACTTAATGCTTTATTCGCGCTGCCGTCAACCTGACCTACCGTCAGCCAAGACTTTGTTTTAAAACGGCGTTTGCTGGCACGTTCGATACCAATACCGCAGCCTTGATTAACCAAGCTACTAATTTCGCCGGCTACATTACCGTCTAGGCTACCGCCACCATTGCCATTGCTACTGTAGTTAGATCTACTTCCGCCATTAGAGGAGCGATTTCTTCCACTGCCACCGCGACCTCTGTTGTGGTTGGCAACGTTTCTGACCGAACCTTCTCCTGGAGTATCTTCAGGACGTTGGACGACCATTTCTATTACTCTTCTGTTAGCTCTAGGATCGACTCCAATCAGCCTGACATATTGTCCCTGATACTCACGCAAGACAGATTCTAACTCTGCTACTACATGACCTTCGTTACGGCTTTCGATTCGTTCTCCTGTAAGCCAAGATTTAACTTTAAAACGACGGCGATTAGCGTGTTCGGTGCTGATGATACAGCCTTGCGCCAATAGCGATCGCACTTGGGTTCTTATATCTGAACTTAAACTCATATTGTTTACTGAATTTGTATAGTCACTCCGATTGTCAGAATCGGAATTTAGATTTGCGTCTGTTCCTTGTTTTGATGCTTTTTTTGGTTGAGGATTAACACAAGCCTCATCATCTGCACAGCGATAACCAGCTAAAAGAGCTTCATTAATTTCGACAACATGATTGGCGAAAGAGCGATCGCTATCTATCACATTTGGTAAGCGTTCTGCCTGCTGCTGATTGACAATTACTGCCCCCGAAGGAACATATTTACCAGAAGGAATTTCTACATCCTGGATCAAGGCGTGCATCATGATAATACAGCCGTCTCCAACCTTGGCATTAAAAACGGTAGAGCGAAAACCGATAAAACATTCATCACCGATATAGGCTGGCCCATGAATCAGAGCCATATGAGTAACACAGGTGTTCTTGCCAATCCAGACAGAATATTCTCGGTTGTCGTCGCCAACTACTCTGCCCTGCTCTAAACCGTGAATTACGACACCATCTTGAATGTTGCTGCTTTCTCCAATGAAAAAAGGAGTTCCTTCATCGGCACGAATGGAACTGCCTGGAGCTACAAAAACATTTGCTCCAATTCTCACATCACCAATCAAGCGAGAAAAAGAATGTACGTAGGCACTCTCATCTACCTTTGGTGCTGCTAAATTATCCGACCAGGGAGTCGGCGGAGCCGCTTTGGTGCGAGCTGCCATTGTCTCAATTCCTCCTAAATAAACTAGATCGTCTATCTCACATGCAGTGCAATGCCGACATGAGGGATGGACGCTTTGCGTCTCAGTCGCACACGAATCAGAGATTCGCCAATCGCCGGACTTCTGCCCATGTCGTGCCGTGGACAACGCTGGTTTCCCACGCAAAGTTTCGTTGCGCTGCGACTAGTTCCGCTTTCGTACTTTGTACCACTGGCTAAACCTATGACAATCTCTCAGCATCTTTTTTGCTATAGAGAGCGTTGCGTTCGACATTAACCGTATCAATAATGCCAACAATAGTAGCGTCAAGGGGTTTTCCCTCTTGACCAGCTTCAATTCTAGCTGCGCTACCGCGACTAACTAAAACCCATTCACTGACACCAGCCCCAATCAGATCGCCAGCAACTTCATACTTAGGCAGAAGCTGACCCTCTTCATCGATATACTGAACCAAAAGTAGCTTGATTCCTCTCATGCTAGGGGCTTTGTGCGTACTGACTACCGTGCCACGAACCTGAGCTATCTGCATACCATGTTGCCTAAATTATTGCCAAAATTTATATCTATGGTCTTCTCAAAGGACGAGGATTAACGCTCTCTCTAAACTGGGCAACAGCTTCGGTGTAGCGAATCGGTAATACGTATTCGAGATTTTCGTGAGGACGAGCAATGATATGAGTAGATAGCACCTGTCCGCCATTTACTCTGGCTACATTCTCGGTTCCCGCCGAGACAGAAGCCTGTACTTCTGAGACGTCGCCACGGACAATTACCGTTACGCGACCCGTTCCGATTTTTTCATAACCAACTAGAGTGACGCGGGCTGCTTTTACCATTGCATCTGCTGCTTCTACTACCGCAGGAAAACCCAAGGTTTCGATCATTCCGACTGCAATTGACATATTTTTTACTCCTGAATTTTTTAAGAGCGATCCGCCTTGACGGATCGCGGTTATTTAACTGATTAATCTATAAGCCCGATTCTGAGATGAACTGAGTTCGAACTGTCTTAATAATTAATTAATAGGTGCGGAACTGTTCGACTTCTTCGGTGTAGCGAATCGGTAGTACATACTCGAGGTTTTCGTGAGGACGAGCAATGATATGAGTGGATAGCACCTGTCCACCATTCACTCTGGTTACATTTTCTGTTCCTGCTGCGACAGAAGCCTGTACTTCTGAGACATCACCACGCACAATTACCGTCACGCGACCCGTTCCAATTTTTTCATAACCAACTAAGGTTACGCGAGCTGCTTTAACCATCGCATCCGCCGCTTCTACTACCGCAGGAAAACCCAAGGTTTCGATCATTCCAACTGCAATTGACATATTTTTTACTCCTTTACTGCTAGCTATCTTGCTAGCAACTTTTTGCTAAATTTACTGAATGTTTTAGTATTGTGATTACTAAGTCTAAGTCACAGGCCACTGCTGGGAGAGAAACGTTTCCACCTCTTCGATGTAGCGAATCGGGAGAACGTATTCGAGGTTTGTATCTGGTTGCTATACCCAGGTCAATTGGCTCACAGTAAACGTTGGGTTTACTATTTCCCTTTTGAAGTCAAATATGAAGATAGCTGAAACCACCTCGCCCATAAAATAATTGAGCAAGAACAAAAAAGCGCAAGCTAATTTTATTTGCCCCTACGATCAAGCATAAATAACCATGACTCCTTTGACAATATAAAATATGATTATATTTTTTAATTTGACTGTTAATGAGAATTAATACCCGATCGAAAAAGACAACACAATATTTGATAGTTAGTAATACCTATTGATGGTATGGATATTGTTTATAATTTTTTCATATCTGTCTGATTGAAACAATTTTATGCCTTGGTTAATCAGTATCCCTCGCCAGACATTTTCAACTTTCCTATAATAATAAAACTTAACTTACTCGCCCAAACTCCCCTGATTTGAGACAGTACAGACAATTGCCTGCTGCTTTTTTTTGTCAGTTTGTTTATTTCTTTACTGCTGATGACTCATAAGCTTTTTATTTGGCTAGCAGAATGAGTAATAGTTGGTTTTTTTAAAAATAGAGGCGTAATAGCTGGTAAAATAGGGTTTTAAGAAAAGTGATAAAAAAAGAGCAGTTAACCCAAGCAAAAGATTAGGGTTGGTTGAGTTTTGGTTTCGCAATTATAAATTCTGGTGTAGTAAATTATTCGGCAGTTTTGATGACTGACTTTCTATTAGAAAATTTTTGGCTAATTCCTGCATATAGCTTGATAGGTGCATTGATTACGCTACCTTGGTCCTTGGGGATTGTGCGTCAGACTGGTCCCCGCCCAGCAGCCTATATCAATATTTTGATGACTAGCGTTGGCTTTATCCACGGTTCGATTATCTTTAACCCGATCTGGAGCAGACCCGCACAGCAGTTTGTATTTCATTGGCTAAAAGTAGCAGACCTCGATCTGACCCTGTCTTTCGAAGTATCCCCCGTTAGCTTTGGCGCTTTAGAACTGGTGACGGGCATTAGCCTTTTAGTGCAAATATATGCTTTGGGATATTTGGAGAAAGATTGGTCATTAGCTCGCTTTTTTGCTCTAATGGGCTTTTTTGAAGCTGCATTAGCTGGTCTAGCTCTGAGTGACTCCTTGCTATTAAGCTACTGTCTCTTAGAGGCTTTGACCCTATCTACCTATTTGCTAGTGGGCTTTTGGTATGCTCAGCCTTTAGTTGTCACCGCAGCCAGAGACGCTTTTCTGACAAAAAGGGTAGGAGACATTGCTTTACTGATGGCGATTGTTGCCCTCTCTAGCTATGGTGAAGGGCTAAATTTCTCTCAATTGGAAACATGGGTTGAAGGACACCAGCTCGCACCATCTGTAGCAGCCTGTCTGGGTTTAGCCTTAATTGCAGGTCCAATTGGTAAATGCGCCCAGTTTCCGCTCAATCTTTGGCTTGACGAGGCGATGGAAGGACCGAATCCCGCGGGAATTATGCGGAACTCCATTGTAGTATCGGCGGGAGCCTATGTCTTGATTAAGCTAGAGCCTGTCACGACCCTTTCGCCTATTTCTGCGGATGCCTTAATTCTGATTGGCGCAATTACTGCTGTTGGTACATCTTTAATGGCGATCGCTCAGATAGACATAAAAAGAGCCTTATCTCATTCTACTAGTGCCTATATGGGGCTGGTATTTATTGCCGTGGGCTTAAGACAGGTAGACATTGCCTTCCTGCTCCTGTTCAGTCATGCGATCGCTAAAGCGTTACTATTTATGAGCGCGGGGTCGGTAATTTTAACCACCAATAACCAGAACGTTACGGAAATGGGGGGGCTGTGGTCGCGGATGCCTGCCACCAGCCTATCTTTTGTAGTTGGCTCGGCAGGGCTAATTGCCCTTTCTCCTTTAGGCATGTTTTGGACTTATCAGCGCTGGTTCAGTGGTGCATGGGATGTCGACTGGTGGCTATTGCTTCTGGTTCTGTTTGTAAATCTCTTTTCTGCCATTAATCTGACCCGATTGTTTAGAGTTATATTTCTGGGGAAGCCGCAGATCAAAAGTCGTCGCGCCCCCGAAGTTCCCTGGCAGATGTCCGTACCAATGGTGTCTCTGATTGTTGTTACCCTAATTGTGGCTTTAGCTCCGAATCAGTGGTCTTTGTGGTTGAGTCCCAACACTCCCTTATCTTTAGAGCAGCCCGAATTAGTTACCCAGTATGCCGTTCCTCTGCTGATTGCTTCTGGTGCTTTAGGCTGCGTAATTGCTTCGACAATGAAAGTCCGAAAAGCCTGGGCGCGCTCTAGCAATTTTACCATCCGCTTTTTCCAAGATTTATTTGCCTACGATTTCTATGTTGAAAAGCTGTACGAAGTAACCGTTATTGCGGCAATTTCCAATCTAGCTAAATTAACTTCCTGGATAGATCGCTACGTTGTTGATGGAGCAGTCAATTTTGTCAGTCTCGCAACAATATTTGGCAGTAACGCCCTCAAATACAACACATCTGGGCAGTCTCAGTTTTATATAGCCACGATCCTCATTGCAGTGGGACTGCTCCTTTGGTCGACGATCGAAGGTCAGTGGTCATTAGTTATTAACTACTGGTCTTCCCTGATGTAGCAGCGCCAATAATTATCTCGGCTTGGCTTACAGCTACAGTTTCAAATTAATTTTTATCCAACTTTTTAGCTAGTTTTTAAATAGCATTATGCTCAGTGCCTTAATCCTGATTCCCTGCTTGAGTGCAGCCATCATTGGTTTGCTGCCTTTAAAGGGCAATAATCCTCGCAATATCGCGATCGTTACGGCGATTAGTGTCTTAGTCATAAATCTCATTCTGGCTTTGCAGTTCGATTTTCAACAGTCAGGTTTTCAATTTGTTGAGGATATTGCTTGGATTGAATGGATTGGCTTGAACTATCATCTGGGAATTGACGGTCTTTCCTTTCCATTAGTTATACTCAATAGTTTTTTAACTCTGATTGCTATTTTCAGCTCTAGTTCCACAATTCAAAGACCTAGACTCTACTACGCAATGCTGCTGCTGCTGAGTGGTGGCGCAGCAGGAGCATTTTTGGCACAGGATTTACTTTTATTCTTTCTTTTCTACGAACTAGAAATTGTTCCTCTTTACTTCCTGATCGCTATTTGGGGTGGAGCGAAAAGGGGTTATGCCGCCATGAAATTTCTGCTCTATACTGCTTTGTCGGGAATCTTAGTTTTGGCTTCTTTCTTAGGACTGGTGTGGTTGACAGAAGCAAGTAACTTTGATTATTTACCCCTGCGATCGCATAATTTACCCCTGGCTACCCAGCTATTACTATTAGCTCCTCTGCTAGTAGGGATCTTTATCAAAATTCCTATTTTTCCCTTTCATACTTGGCTACCTGACGCTCACGTTCAGGCATCTACGCCGATTTCTGTTTTGCTAGCGGGGGTATTGCTTAAGCTTGGCACCTATGCCCTATTACGCTTTGCCGTCGGTCTGTTCCTAGAAGGCTGGGTGTATCTTGCCCCCTGGTTGGCGCTCTTGGCAGCCATTAGCTCTTTATATGGTGCTTCTTGTGCGATCGCCCAAAAAGACATGAAGAAGGTAGTGGCATATTCTTCTGTTTCCCACATGGGCTATATTCTGCTGGCTGCAACGGCGACGACTCGTTTGAGCATGACTGCTGCAGTATTCCAGATGGTCAGTCACGGTTTGATCTCCGCCTTCTTATTTCTCTTAGTCGGCATGGTTTACAAAAAGACTGGTTCGCGGGATGTTGACGTACTCAGAGGTCTGCTCAATCCCGAAAAAGGACTGCCAGTTACGGGCGGTATGATGATCCTAGGCGTAATGGCAAGTTCGGGGCTGCCAGGAATGGTTGGCTTTATCTCCGAATTTCTCGTGTTTCGAGGTAGCTTTCCCATCTTTCCGATCGCCACTCTAATGTGTATGGTGGCGACGGGTTTGACCGCCGTCTATTTTCTCTTGATGGTCAATAAAGTATTTTTTGGTCGTCTGACGGAAGGATTAGCCCAGATTCCCCCTGTAAAATGGAACGAACATGCTCCTGCCTTTGTCCTGCTGCTGTTAATTGTTGTTTTTGGACTCAAGCCAGACTGGGTAACTCATTGGAGCGAAGTGCAGGCGATCGCTTTACTGGCAGGTGGTTAAATATCTGCTCCAGCATTTTAAATTTAATTAAAGTTCAATACAGTTATTAATACCTCAGATCGATAAATATGGCGCGCACCCTGACTAAAAGCTCGAAATCTCTTCTCGTAGAAGAATACATCAATAGACTAGAAAAAGGATCGGCACTGCTTGATGATTCTCCTCAAAATTTAATGGAGGTTATCGGCGTTCTTAAAAGCTATGGAATAGTTTTAGATGCCTATTCTGTCAACTTGAATTACATTGCCGACACTCAATTTCTCAAGCTATTTCCCTTATTCAAATATTTCAATGGCAAAGTTAACGCCGAGACAATTGGCAACTTTATTGCTCACGACCGCATCAATTACGAATATGCCGAATACTGCATGAAGTCGATGTTCTGGCATGGTGGTGGGGGTGTAGATGAATATCTCGATACAGAAGAGTTTGCTGCCGAAACCGAACGCTTGCTCAAAGCCTACTATAAATACAATCCTTTGATGCTAGCTCTACACAAGCTATTTCCTGACTTTTTGCCAGAGCAAATGCGCCAAAAGGCTTACTATAGCGCTCTAGGTCAATTTTGGCGGGTGATGAGCGATATTTTTATCAACTTATCCGATAGCTACGACCGAGGAGAGATTAAGTCCATTCCTGAAGTGGTAACGTTTATTCTCGATGGTTTAGTTGCTGATGCAGCCCGTCCTATTACCTATACCGTTAAGGTTCGGGGTGAAGAGTTTCACATTATGCCCAAATCTGCAGGACTAACCTTCCTCATGGATACAGGCGTTCCCTATGTCGAAGCAATCTTCTTTCGCGGTACTCCCTTTACGGGGACGGTATCTTATAATGCTCAGGCTTATGAAATACCCTACGACATCGGCATGTTTAACTATGGGGCGCTTTATGCCGATCCGTTACCGATCGGTGGTGCGGGCATTCCTCCAACTCTACTGATGCAGGATATGCGCCATTTCCTACCAGACTATCTGCGCGAATTTTATCAAAAGGATAGCGTTCGTGGTTTTGGAGACATTCGAGTACAGATTTGCCAAAGTTTTCAAAAATCGATGTTTTGTGTAACTACTGCTGCTGTCAAAGGATTAGCTCCCCATGCTCTCGACACCACTGACCCCGAAGAAAAGTCAGCGAATCACTTATATCTTAAAGGCTGGCTAAATCGTATCTTGGAATCTCAGTTAGTTAAAGTAAATAGCCAAACCGAAAGTCAGCCCGAAATGCAGCATCGTTAAAACGCTGTCCGCAAAATATGGCTATCTCCAAACGCTTCAATTGACTGCTGTTAGACAAATGCGACTGCAAAGTGAGATAATTTCGATCGGACTGTTTGTTAAGGAAATCTTAAGGCAAAATTAGAACCTTCTAATATGAACAGTCTCGACCATTAGAAAAATAAAAATCGACCGATGACGAAAACAGCATGGGTATTTCCAGGACAAGGTTCTCAAGCAGTAGGAATGGGCATAGATTTACAGACTATTCCTGCTGCGAAAGCAAAATTTGAGCTGGCAGAAAAGATATTGGGTTGGTCTGTTTTAGATATTTGTCAGGGGGATGAGGCAACTCTCGCATCCACTCTATATACTCAGCCCTGCTTATATGTTGTTGAATCTATTTTGATCGATCTTTTAAGCGCTAAGGTAGGTCTACCACAGCTAGTAGCGGGTCATAGCCTGGGAGAATACGTAGCTTTATATGCTGCGGAAGTGTTTGATTTTGAATCTGGATTGAGGCTAGTCAAGAAAAGAGCAGAATTAATGAATAGTGCTGACGGTGGCAAGATGGCAGCATTGATGAAGTTCGATCGCTCTCAACTAACTGAGGCTTTAGAGAATAGTGCAGATGTAGTTTTAGCTAACGACAACAGTGCAGCCCAGGTAGTAATTTCGGGAACTCCAGAGGGAGTCGAACAGATTCTCAGTCAGGTCAAAGCCAAAAGAGCGATCGCTCTCAATGTATCGGGTGCTTTCCACTCACCTTTAATGGAGTCGGCAGCCCAACAGTTTTTAACCGTATTAGAATCAGTAGACTTTCAGGAAGCAAAGATTCCCGTAATTTCCAATGTCGATCCAACTCCTACTACCGATAGCCAGGTATTAAAAGATAGACTGGCGCAACAGATGACTAGTTCTGTTCGCTGGCGTGAAATAATGCTGCAATTTACAGAATCTGGGGTCGAGGAGATTATCGAAGTTGGACCAGGAAAAGTTTTATCTGGCTTAATTAAAAGAACCTGTAAGGAAATCAAGTTAGAAGCAATTGGTACTGCCGAGCAGCTAGATGCCAAAGCTCCAGCTTTAGTATCCTAATTTATACCATCGATTAGTTGCAGAGTTGGATCGTCTTTATTCCTCTGCAACTATAAAGCGCAATAAGCAATTAAACAATGCCCTGTATACGACGATCTACCCAGCGTTTAGCGTTTCTAATCGCTAATTTTGTCGTGACGGCACAGGGAACGGCGATCGCACTACCCAGACTATAATCAGCCCAAGCAGTATAAATATACTGTCCTTGCCATTCATCGCGAGAAATCTTAATTTCAAAATCTCGATATATAAAAGCCAGTATAACTTTGGGATAATCTGAGTCTATCATAAATAGCGCTCGGTATAGTTTCGCTTCGTTGGAAATTTATTGCTTAATAGCTATCGGCTTTTAACAAGAAGATAAATCTAGAATTGAAAATTGCAATAAACAGTTTATCTCACAAAATTGCGCTCGATCGCATCGGCTACTCGACAGACATCATACATTTGAGTCACGTCATGCACTCGTAAAATATCTGCACCTCTGGCAATTGCACCGTAACAAGCAGCAGCAGTACCCCAGATCCTTTTAGTTGCATCATCTTGCTGCAAGATAGGACGCATAAAGCTTTTACGAGATACCCCGACTAAGATTGGTAAATCCAATTGCAGTTCATTTAAACGCTGGAGTAACTCCAAACTCTGTTCGGCTTTTTTGGCAAAACCAATCCCAGGATCGATAATAATTTTATCTCGTTTAATTCCCGCTGCGATCGCTTTATCTACCTGAGTTGTTAGAAACTCTTTTACTGACTGCACCACATCTTGATAATCCGTGAGAGACTGCATCGTTTTGGGATTTCCCCGAATGTGCATCAAAATAATTGGCACGTTTAATTTAGCCACAGTAGATAACATTTGTGGATCGAAAGTTGCTCCCGAAATATCGTTGACAATATCTGCCCCTGCTGCGATCGCTTTTTCGGCAACAATGGCTTTAGTCGTGTCAATAGAAATGGGGATTTGACTCGATTGGCGTAGCTGTTCGATTACAGGAATAACCCGCTGTAACTCCAATTCTGTCGTTACTGCTTCGGCATTAGGACGAGTAGATTCTCCACCAATATCAATAATATCTACTCCGTTGGCAATCATACTTCTTGCCTGAGATAGCGCCGTCTCGACAGTATTAAATTCGCCACCGTCACTAAAACTATCGGGGGTAACGTTCAAGATACCCATTAAATAAGTTCTTTCTCCCCAGTCAAAAGTGCGATCGCGAATTTTTAGAACCATAGTAGATTAGCTAGACTTATCCGAAATGTAGTGATCAGCATTATCATACAGGGATTTGTAATTTAGTCAGAGCGATCGCTTTTCGACTGAGCTATTTTTGATATACATCGCCCCATAATGCGATCGCATTTTAAATAGTTGCAGTCAATATATTCAGCTATGGATCTATGGTTAATTCTGAAACATATCGATCTTCGTAGCTTTCGATCGATATTGCGATCGCTTCCATCAAAGAGGCTAGAGGGTGAGACTCATCTTCTCCTACTTCATCAATTAAACAATCGAGTACCGCTATAAGCTGTTCGTAAAAGTATTTAGAATCGAACATAAGCGTATTTATAATATTGGTCTTCAAGGTAATCCTATAAAGTTAATTTTGCCTTGGAAAAATATTTATCTATTTATGAACTATTTGCAAAACGAAAAAGATGAGCAAAGCGATCGCCATACCCATCTTATTAAGAATACAATTGATGAAAATATCTAAAAAGTTTTAATTTGCACAGGAAGCACAACCTTCAGCACCAGACTCTTTAAAATCATCTTTCTGCACTGTACGGACATAGTAAACGGCTTTACAACCTTCTTTCCACGCCATGACTAAGGTTTCATAGATATCCTTGGCTTTGACTGCTCTTTCTGGCTCATCGGGGAAATACACCCCTTGGTTGAGGTTAAACAGCAATTCCATAGAGATACCCGTATCGATCCACTGCTGCATTACCGCCACGGCTTTGATAACAATTTTCTGATCGAGGCTTTTGTTTTCGCGGTAGAACCAAAAACAGTCTTCAATAAAGGGTGGTGCGATCGGTACTGTGCCTTTTGCCCACTTGTCGTAGAAGAATTTGCTGTATGCGGGCAGAATACTCGCAGTACAACCCTGTACTAGAGAAGAGGAAGTATTAGGTGCGATCGCCGTAATATGGGAATTACGAATACCGTGGGTTTGCACATCTTGAGATAACTGTTGCCAGCGTTCTGGCTGTTCGGTTAACGGTAAAATCTCTGCTAAAGTTTTCGATCCCAGTAGTTTACCCTTACTCCATTCGCTACCAGCGTAAGCAGCATATGCACCACGCTCTTTAGCCAACTCCATTGAGGCATGGGTACAGCAGTAGGCTACTTCTTCAAATAAACGACTGATTTCTGTCAGGCTTTGATAGTTCAGATGACGTTTTGCCAGCCAGTCAGCCAATCCCATACAGCCTACGCCAATGGTACGGTAGCGATCGTTATGAGTTTTGCTGTCTTCAAACGGAGGTTTGGTGATATCAATCGTATTATCGAGAATCCGTACCGCTAGTTTGGCAACTTCCGCTATATCTACCTTGTCAACATTTGCCAAGTTAAGCGATACCAAATTACAGCAGTGCGCCTCTAATCCAGGCTTAACGTTACTAAAACTCTCACAGCAAAGATTAACCCCAGGAATATAGCCAGCGTGTTTATTAGGATTAGCGCGGTTGATAGTGTCTTTAAAGGCTAGGTAAGGCATTCCTGTCTCTACCTGACTCCGCATGATGTGCTTAAACAACTCGCGAGCATCTATCTGCTTATAGAGCTTAATCTTTTTACCCAACTCTGCTTCTACCTGCGCGTAGGCTGCGGTAAAACCATCACCCCACTGTTCTGCTAGTTCGATTCCTAGCTTCTCTTTGACTTCATAAGGATCTACCAGCGTCCATTTTTCTTTTGCTTCCACGCGACGCATAAATTCATCGGCGATCACCAGCTGAGGAAAAACATCGTAAGCCTTGCGACGGCGATCGCCATTTTCCGCCTGCATTTCTAAAAACTCAGGTACATCTAAATGCCAAATATCTAAGCCAATCGTTACTGCGCCAGCCCTACGTCCACCCTGATTAACGGCGATCGCTGTATCGTTAAGTAACTTAATCCAGGGAATTACGCCTCCCGAAGCATTGTCCTTGCCCATTACCCAACTACCAGTAGCGCGGATACGGCTGACGTTTACTCCGACACCACCGCCATTTTTAGAAATTCTAGCAGCGTTGGTGATCTCTTCAAAAATACTTTCTAAATTATCGTCCATGCCAATAATAAAACAGCTACTTAAAGAGCCGTTAGGAATTCTCAGGTTGGCTAGGATCGGCGTAGCTAAAGAAATTTTTCGTTGAGCGATCGCTTCATAAAAAGCTTTAGCAACGCTCATTCTATTTTCTGGCTGCTCATTAACTGCTAGTAACAAGGCACAGGTAAGAAATGCTTCCTGGGGTAGCTCATCCGTCAGCAAGTAGCGCTTAGTTAGCAGTACCGCCCCCGCATAATCATAATCTCGATCCCAATCTGGATTAATCCAGCTTCCAGCTTTGGCTAGCTCACTATAAGAATATTTAAGAATATTGCGATCGTATCGTGATGCTTCTACCTGAAACTCTACCGCTGCGGAATAATTTCCGTAGCCAAAACCCCGACTAACCTGAGTATCTTTCCATAAACTCCAAACGTGTAGTCGCCCCGCCACATAGCGCCAGGCTGGTTCATCTGGGCTACACATACCCAAAGCGCAATCAATCAAATTATCTTGAATGTCTCTAGTAGTTACGCCACTACGCAAACGTGTAGTTAAGCCCGCCTCTAGGGTAATTGGGTTAACATTTTGCGACTCGCATGCCCATTCAACCACGGAGCGGATTTTAGTTATGTCTAGAGGCGTAGGGGAACCGTCTCGTCTAACCACTAAAATAGGAGTAGCGATTTGCTCGACTGTATCAAAACCACCCGATTTTGTGGCTAGCTGCTGATATTCTTTGGTAGCGACTGGACTGTCAGAAGAAAAAGATTGACTCGCGTCCTGGGCTGAATTGGCGGTTGACACTGAGTTGCTGGTTAACGGCGAGGTTGGCTGCATATAGTCTGAAGCTGAATTTTAAACTAGTCGCAAATATTTCTCTAATTTGATTTCATATCTCTACAAAAGCTTTGTTTGCAGAGCAGGCTGATAAGATAAACCGATTAGTATTTGCTTCGTATACTATAACCCAAGTTTTACTACATATAGCGTTTATTTTTGTGATTTCAGCTCACATTACCCTATATGTAGTTTTGGTATCAATTGTGAATAACTGCACAAAATAATTTGTTGTTGCGATCGCACCCGTAATATTTTAAGCAGCCTCATAATTTATGGCTAGTAATAATGGCGATCGATCTAAATTAGCTATGTTCTGAAATTATCTGTAGCTAAACTTATTCAAGCTGAATTGCCATTGGTGAAGGGCGTAATAGTATAATTTTTAGAATGTTCTTGAGCCAATAGCAAACATTAATTAAATTACAGAGTGAACAACCTGAACAATCAGCCTAATGAAGTTTATCTAAATCACCCCACTTTTGGGCTTCTTTACAGAATATGTCTGTTAAAAGACAGTCAAGAATTATTTACTACCCTGTACGCTCAACGTTTATTCTTTACGGTAACTGCTAGTAGTGATGCTTTTTCTTTTGAACCTATTAGTAGGACAGATGCCAGAATGCTAGTAGAAAGCTTATTAAGAAGACTGTTATTAGATCGAGAGGCTGAAAAACATAGACAACTGCAGACTATCTATCAGCGTACCTTCCTCTAGCATTAAGAATCAATCATCAGATTAGCGACATGAAAGGTTATATTTCTCAGAAAATCGCCTCAATCGAGCAAGAAATCCCCCAAAATGTCACTTTAATCGGAATTACCAAGCAGGTAGATACTGCAGCGATGCGGGAAGCCTATTTGGCTGGTATTAGAAATTTTGGTGAAAATCGTTTACAAGAAGCTCTGGCAAAACAGCAGGAGTTAGAAGATTTAACCGATGTTAGCTGGCATTTTATTGGGCATATCCAAAAGAACAAAGTCAAAAAAGTTCTTGAAAATTTTGACTGGATTCATTCTGTAGATAGCCTAGCTTTAGCGAAGAGAATGAACAGATTAGCAAGAGAACTAGATCTAGTCCCAAAGGTTTTTCTGCAAGCAAAAATTCTTCCAGATCCTAATAAGTATGGTTGGGAGGCTGAAGATTTATGGCAGGAATTAGAACAAATAAATGAATATGATTCTCTGAATATTCAGGGTTTGATGACAATTTTGCCCTGGGGTTTATCATCAAAAGAGGCTTCAACAGCGTTTCAAGAAGTTGCCGAGCTGTCAGCAAAAATAAAATCAGCAGGCTACTCTCGGCTAAAAATGCCAGAGCTGTCAATGGGCATGTCTGGAGATTACAAGCTAGCTATTCAGGCTGGTGCTAGTCAAATTCGCCTTGGTAGGACAATTTTTGGCGAGCGAAACAGCAAATAAACTCTTTTATTTAAGCTTTTAATCTACTTTTCTTGGACAATTTGTTTACAGAAAAATCATATTTATGTGGCGCAGATACTCTATTTTTAATTAATTAGATAGGCAGCAATTATATCTGATTTTAACTCTCGAAAAAAGGCAATATTTTATAATAAAACGTCGCAAACAACAGGCGAAAATCTCTCGATCGCATACTTATTTATTGCCTTTAGGGGTATTTTCATAGATGCAACAGATATAAAGAGAAGCTCTATAATTAATTCTAGTATCCTTGATAACAAAAGCTTCTAGTTGTAATTACTGACCCAAAACCATCAATATCGCCGTTTATATAGTGATAGCAATTTGGTTTTGCAGAATAAATATAAATAAATGTGACGAAAATCACTGACAAACAGAATTAATTCACACAATAGACCCGATCTAAGCTGCCATTTAAGATTGATTGGAGTAGAATTGAGTCGCCAAACAAAATATTTCTTTTAAATACAGCCACTTGCTCACTGAATTGTGAGGATGAAACTGATAGTTAACTTAGTAGATCGAAGCTGATGCTAGCAGATAATAACCTACTTTAGATGGTTATGTGTGAAACTTCAGATTTTTATTATGTTGCGTAACTAAGCAGTAGTTTAAAAGAAATATGAGACCAGCCAATTAAAGTCGTAAATTAATCGGAATTGTAGCAATATGTTTGATACCTTAAAAGAATTTTTCGGAATTGAAAACGGATACGAAGGCGAAGATGAGGATTATGTCGAGTACGATCCTGCTCAAGAAGAAATAGATGCTCAGACTTTTCTAAATGCTTCGACCAACAGCAATCAGCCAGAATTAACTAAAGTGCCTCCCAGCAGTCAGAAAACCAACCGCAAAGAAATGAAGATGAACAATGTAATCGGAATGCCAGGATTAACTAATGGCAATTCAGAAGTTGTAGTTATCGAGCCGCATTCCTTTGAAGAAATGCCTCAAGTTATTTTAGCGTTGCGCGATCGCAAGTCTGTCGTGTTGAACCTAAATATCATGAATCCTGAAGAAGCGCAAAGAGCCGTTGACTTCATTGCTGGGGGAACTTATGCCATGGACGGGCATCAAGAGCGCGTAGGAGAAAGCATTTTCTTGTTCACTCCTAGCTCGGTAAAAGTTAGCAGCCTCAACGGCATTCTCAAAGACGTACATACTCCTGAAACTCACGTACGTCGCACGAATACTCCTGCTCCTGAAGCTTGGGGGCAGCAGCCAAATGTTGCAGCACAGTAAGTTAAACAGAGTCAATTGAGATAGTATTATTAGAACATGAAATCTAATAGTATTTGCCTCAGTATCATTGGTGGCGGGGTAATGGCAGAAGCTATATTATCCCGCCTTTTAGTTAAACAGGTTTTTGCGGCTGATACCGTATTAGTCAGCGAGCCTAGAGCCGAAAGAAGAGAGTTTCTGGCTCAAGAATATGAAGTTCGAGTAACCTCAGACAATCAGGTTGCCGTATCTAACTCGCCAGTTTTGTTGCTGGCAGTTAAGCCACAAATTTTAAACAAAGTAGTTGCCGATCTGACTCCCAATCCTCAAAGTACGGTAATTTCAATTTTAGCGGGAGTAACGATCGCCCAGTTAGAGCAGGCTTTTCCCCAACAGCCTGTGATTCGAGTCATGCCCAACACTCCCGCTACAGTAGGCGCTGGCATGACGGCGATCGCATCAGGAAGTCAAGCTCGAACAGAGCATCTCGAACAGGCTAGATCGATCTTTGCTGCCGTCGGCGAGGTAGTAGAAGTCACAGAAGCTTCAATGGATGCGGTGACGGGATTATCGGGGTCGGGTCCTGCTTTTGTAGCATTGGCAATTGAAGCCTTGGCTGATGGTGGTGTTGCATCGGGGTTGCCCAGAGCGATCGCGCTACAGCTTGCAACCCAAACGGTATTAGGTACGGCAACTCTAGTTAAAGAAACGGGAATGCACCCAGGAATACTCAAGGATCGGGTTACGAGTCCTGGCGGGACAACGATCGCAGGAGTAGCTAAATTAGAAAGCGCGGGATTTCGTTCGGCATTAATCGAAGCGGTGAAGACTGCTACGGCGCGATCGAAAGAATTGGGACAATAGTAGAGACAAGGCATGCCTTGTCTTCATGTGGGTAATGGGTATTGCGAATAAACAATTACAGTTTCCATTGTCTATCTGCCTTCTATTTTAGGTAACTATAATAAAAATAAATTCTGGATATGGCAGCAGCGATATGAACCCTAGCGATAAAAAATTTATGTTCCTTGTTTTAGGAATTCCCTTAGTCGGTTTGCTTTACTGCGGTTTGGGGGTTGCAGCGATGAGTTCTGTTCCCACTATTAGGATTCATCCTATTACGTCTGGTGCAATCTTTATTTTGTTGCCTTTGGGTATTGCAGCCTATACCTGGATCTCCGCTTCGGCAAAAGCCTATAAAAAATAGGTAGAGACAAGGCATGCGTTGTCTCTACACCATCTGCTATTAAAAAAGCGATCGCCAAAAACTAATTACTATTTAGCTAATTCTGCTTTTACTGCATCAACTAATTCAGAAGATGTTGGAGTTACACCGCTACCATAACGAGCTACTACTTCACCTTTTTTGCTAACCAAAAACTTTTCAAAGTTCCATTGAACGTCGCCTTTAGGTTCGACAGCTTTGGTTAGAGTTTCATATAAAGGATGCTGTTCTGAGCCTTTGGCGTGAACTTTGTCCATCATGTCGAAACTAACTCCATAGTTAGTCGTACAAAATTGAGCGATTTCTTCGTTTGTTCCTGGCTCTTGTGCGCCAAAATCGTTACAGGGAAAACCAAGTACTCTTAGACCCTGTTCGCGGTAATCTTTATTTAGTTGCTCTAGTCCTGTGTATTGGGGAGTGTAGCCACATTTGGAAGCGACATTGACAATCAGCAATACTTTACCCTGGTAGTCAGCAAATGTTTCGGATTTACCTTCGATATTTTTGACAGCGATATCGGATATATTGCTCATGTTCTTAAGACAACTCGATTAGATTAATTAAAAATGCCAGATCGTACAGATCGTACTCTACCATTCCTCGATACTCAGAGCGCTAAATTTGGCGATCTATCAGTCAGAATTAGTGATTCTACCGACGAGCTAACTCAAGACGTAGCGACTTTGGTAATAAAGTATTTACGGTCGTTATTAGAGCAGCAAGAGACGGTAAGTATTATTCTGGCTACGGGTAATTCGCAACTAAGGTTCTTAAAGGCAATCTCTCAAGGAAATCAGCTAGACTGGTCGCGAGTTGTCTTATTTCACTTGGATGAGTACTTAGGTATTGATGCCGATTGTCCTGGCAGCTTTCGCTATTACCTGCGCCACAAAGTCGAACAGCAGGTTCACCCCCGTCAGTTTCACTATCTAAACGGAGATGCCAAACAGCCTTTAGTAGAATGCGATCGCTATAGCAATTTGTTACAGCAGCAGGCGATCGATCTTTGTATGTTGGGCATTGGCGATAATGGACATCTGGCTTTTAACGAACCTAGCGTGGCAGATTTTAATGAGCCTCAAGTGGTGCAGCTAGTCAAACTAGAAACGAAAACTCGCCAGCAGCAGGTAAACGGCGGTTACTTTGCCGATCTTGCAGCCGTACCCAGCTATGCTTACACGTTGACTATTCCGACTATCGCTGAAGCTAGAAAGATCTTTTGTTTGGCGGGAGGGAGTCGTAAGGCAGAAGTTGTGCAAAAGACCCTGCAAAATGCGATCTCGCCCAGTTTCCCCGCCACTATTTTACGCACTCTTCCTCAAGCAACTTTATTTTGCGATCGCGCAGCGTATCTGAAAGATAAGCGCTCGCGCATTTAATTTGCGACGTTGGTGAATCAGGGTATGATTTCCAAAATTATTAGTTTTGTATTCAATTAAAAAGGCTAATAGCTGATAGCTAAAAACTAATAAATTAGAACGAAGCAAATAACATCAAGCATATTAAATATACTCCTGCAATGCTTTGACCTCCAATGGTTCGGACTGTAAAGAGCGAATCGCCGCCGCCGTTGCTTTTGCTCCAGAAATCGTCGTAATAATAGGCAATTTATAGTCTAATGCCATCCTTCTAATCGTTTGAGCATCAGTTTGGGATTCTTCTCCTGTAGGAGTGTTAATGATTAGCTGGATTTGATTGTTTTTGATCGAATCGCTCACGTTGGGACGACCTTCGTGTAGTTTTAGAACTAGCTCGACATCTTTAATACCGTTCTCATGCAAGGCTTTTTGCGTCCCAGAAGTAGCGACGATCTTAAATCCGAGATCGATAAAGTCTTGGACGACAGGCACGATCGCTTTTTTATCTCTGGCGTTCATCGAGACAAATACCGTCCCTTTCAGCGCTAAGTCTACTCCTGCACCTATTTCTGCTTTCGCAAAGGCTTTGCCAAAGTCGCGATCGATCCCCATTACCTCTCCTGTAGAGCGCATTTCAGGTCCTAGAAGAGTATCGGTACTAGGAAACTTATTGAAAGGTAAGACAGCCTCTTTAACGGCAATATGTTTGGGTACAATTTCTTCTGTTACTCCTAACGATTCGAGACTTTTACCCGACATGACTAAAGACGCAACCTTAGCTAAGGGAACACCCGTCGCCTTGGAAACAAAGGGAACGGTACGGGAGGCGCGAGGATTGGCTTCAATGATAAATACCTGTTCTCCCTGCACCGCATACTGAATATTCATTAGCCCGATTACCTTCAAAGCTTTAGCTAATTTAGTTGTCCAATCACGGATGACGGCGATCGCGGGTTCAGGTAAAGAGTTATAGGGAATTGAGCAGGCAGAGTCTCCAGAGTGAATCCCCGCCTGTTCGATGTGTTCCATAATCCCTCCAATGACTACTTTGCCAGTGCGATCGCACAAGGCATCGACATCAACCTCAGTGGCATTCTCCAAGAATTTATCGATCAGAATCGGGTGATCGGGTTCAACCTGTACCGCATAGGTCATATAGTGTTTGAGGTCAGCATCGGAATAGACGATTTGCATCGCTCTACCGCCTAATACGTAGGAAGGACGCACTACCACGGGATAAGAAATGCGGTTAGCAATTTTGAGAGATTCCTCGTAACTACGAGCCAAACCATTGGGAGGCTGTTTTATATCTAGTTCTCGCAATATTTGCTCGAATCGCTCGCGATCTTCTGCTGCATCGATAGAATCGGGAGATGTACCCCAAATTTTAGTTTCTATCTCTTGGGACAGCTTGAATTCAGGCTTTTCAATATATTTCTGGAGGGGAATTGCTAACTTCAGAGGAGTTTGTCCGCCAAACTGAACGATGATCCCTGTTGGGTTCTCTGCCTCAATAATGTTTAAAACATCTTCTTTGGTTAAAGGTTCGAAATAAAGGCGATCGCTAGTATCGTAATCGGTAGATACGGTTTCGGGATTGGAGTTAACCATGATGGTTTCATATCCCGCATCCGAGAGGGAAAAAGCTGCATGACAGCAGCAGTAATCAAATTCAATTCCCTGCCCAATACGATTTGGACCACCCCCCAGGATCATTACCTTCTGTTTTTCCGAAGGAGTAACTTCTGATTCGCCCTCTTCATAAGTAGAGTAGTAATAGGGAGTAAAAGCTTCAAATTCCGCAGCGCAAGTATCTACCAGTTTATAGACGGGCAAAATTCCCAATTTTTTTCGATAGGTTCGGACTTCATCTTCATGAGTTTTGGTGGCAAAGGCAATTTGGCGATCGCTAAATCCCTGCTGCTTAACGAAGCGCATCTGTTCGGCAGAAATGGTCTTGAGATCGTGTCCTTTAAGAAACTTCTCGGTTAAAAGTAGTTCCTGCATCTTGTCGAGAAACCACATGTCGATCGCCGTTAGCTGATGAATCTCTTCTACGGTCATCCCCAATTTAAGACCCTGATAAACGCTGAAAATCCTTTCGGGGTTGGGAGTCCGCAGACTAGAGCGTACCTGGGGAATTGAAGGTAAAATTTCTAAACCATCGCAACCAAAGCCATAGCGACCAGTTTCTAGAGAACGCAGCGCTTTCTGGAAGGATTCATTAAAGGTTCTGCCAATTGCCATCGCTTCACCAACAGACTTCATCTGAGTAGTTAAAATTGGCTCGGTTCCAGGAAATTTCTCGAAAGCAAAACGAGGAATTTTGGTAACTACATAGTCGATAGTGGGTTCAAAAGAGGCAGGAGTCTTTTTAGTAATGTCGTTATCGATTTCGTTGAGTAGATAACCTACCGCTAGCTTGGCTGCAAATTTGGCGATCGGAAACCCTGTCGCTTTAGAAGCCAACGCCGAAGATCTCGATACTCGCGGATTCATTTCAATTACAATCACTTCACCATTTAGGGGGTTAATCGCAAACTGAATGTTCGATCCTCCTGTCTCTACACCAATCTCGCGAATAATGGCTAGAGAATAGTCTCGCAAACGCTGGTATTCTTTGTCAGTTAGAGTTTGGGCGGGAGCAACGGTAATCGAATCCCCCGTATGTATGCCCATTGGATCGATATTTTCGATCGAGCAGATAATTACCACGTTATCTGCCAGATCTCGCATTACCTCTAGCTCGTATTCTTTCCAGCCTAGTAGGGATTTGTCAACTAGAATTTGATCCACAGGAGAAGCTTCGATTCCCGTAGAGCAAATGTATTCATACTCTTCCTGATTGTAGGCAATACCGCCTCCCGTTCCCCCCATCGTAAAGGCGGGACGGATAATCAACGGATAGCTACCAATTTCTTTGGCGATCGCTTTTGCCGATTCCAGACTATTGGCAATTCCAGAAGGACACATGGGTACGCCAATTTTTTCCATCGCCTGTTTGAATAAGAGACGATCTTCCGCTTTTTCAATTGCGGGTAATTTTGCCCCGATCAACTCCACGCCATACTTGTCTAGCACACCGCTTTTTGCCAGAGACACGGCAATATTTAAGGCTGTTTGTCCCCCCATCGTCGGCAACAAAGCATCAGGCTTTTCTTTCGCAATTACCTTTTCGACTATTTCTGGGGTCAATGGCTCGATGTAAGTACGATTTGCCATTTCTGGGTCGGTCATAATCGAAGCAGGGTTGGAATTAACCAAGACTACCTCATACCCTTCTTCTCTTAATGCTTTACAGGCTTGCGTACCTGAATAGTCGAACTCACAAGCCTGACCAATTACAATCGGACCTGAACCAAGAAGGAGAATTTTATGGAGATCTTCGCGACGGGGCATATGTTCTGTCTCTTGCCGTTAAACTGCTAGGGATTAATTGTATAGTTTCTCGACCCCCGAAAGCGTATCTACTTTATCTACATTTAAGAACAGCCTATTGTATGCGCCCAAAATCGATCTCTTTTTCACTGCTCTACTACATTTTCTTAATAAATGCCGATCTGCTGTTGAGCTTAAATGTATTTTTGGTTACAGTTGTTTCTCTCGTTGGCAACATTTGCTTTTCTCATAAACAGTTGACCAGACAATAATCTCTCATAATTATTATCGTCATAATTGAAATATGGATAATTCCGTGAAGATCTATTAGCTATACAAAAATGGAACAATTACTAGTACAAATATCCCTCATCGAAAACTGATGACTATATAAACTTTTGTAACAATGCCAGGGGATCGTTAATATTTATTGAAGATCGTTGACATGTCTGTTAGGTTGTGGGTGCAAACGAAAAGAGAGGTAACAGGATGACATTTTCACCTACAGCGATCGCTTTAATTGCAGTATTAGTAACTGGTTACGTGACTGCAGTTGGTTTGGGAACGGCTGCTTATTTCGCCAATGAAAAAAACTATTAAACTTGCAGGCTTAATAGCTTTAGTAAAGTTAATTTGATTGTAGATTCGCAGCTAGCCGATGTTAAGTGGGCTAGCTGTTTCATGTTTAGAGATTATAGATCGAAAAACAGTATTTTGTCAGGGAAAACGGGAAAAATGGCGTAATTTAGTTGCATTTTTGCAATCGCCTGCTTATTCAGTTCTAGGATATTCGTAGATAAATTCTAAGTTGTCGTCATATATTTCAAAATGACATTGGTAATTGTATCTGTTTAAAATATCGGCAATCGCCTTGACCCTGACAATTATCTCTGGGGTTTCGCCAGCTACTTCGCCGATAAAAGAATAGGACGATCTATATAGTCTTTAATGATATTCTCTAAATCTCTAATTTCATTATCGCCAGTTAAATGACCTAGTAGAGCGTTTCTGATTTTAAATGCAGCAATGTCAATTATGGCAATATAACCTCGGTAATAAGGTTCTAGATAGTTCTGCAATCTTTTCTAGATAGCGAGCATCGATCTCATCCATATTTGAGAAACTAAGCCACTGAAATAACTTCATAATGTTAGCCAACAAAAAAAGGGCTTGGCAGTACCAAAACCCTAAAGAAGTTGCTGAGAAATAAATTCTACTTGGCTAATTGAAGTATCTGCGCGGAGATAAGCATGCTTTCTTCATAAAGCATTTCCCGCCCCCATCTTTGTAGCTGTTGACCGAGCAACTCCTCGCTCTTTTGATCGAATAGAGGTGTTACCTGCTCGATATAACAAGATTGTGCGCCTCCACCTGCTTCCATCCGCATACAGCCCGTAGTGCTGGAACAAAGAACAGTGCAGCAATCAGCATCTTCGTTAGTAGAAGTCAGTTTGAGGCTAACCAAGTCTCCAGGGATATCGCCCCAGTCAGCAGTAGGTAAGCCTGCTAATTCTGCTTCAATTGTGCGCTGATTCTCGTCAGTAAATTTGACCCGACGAATATCATAATCGCCTCCTTCGATCGCATATTCTGTAGGAGTCCACTGAAGACGACTGGCTAGCCAGCCTAAGAACATTAAGGCTTGAGATTCATTACCAAGTTCATAGTCGATGGTAACGCGATTGACTTCGTAAATCGCTTTTCGTCTTTCTGGGGGATCGAAAGCTGCTGCTGCTAATTCCTGCCAGGGAGCAAGTCTGCGCCAGTTAATGTCAGCTAGTGCAGTATCCTGCTTGAGCAATTCTGCTAATGCCTGGAGGCTTTCTTCGGGATCGATAAAGCTGCTGGAATCAAAAATTACCGTATCGCTAGTGGCGACAAGACGTTTAAATAGAGGGAGTTCGGGGGTGGGAGTGGCTTTCCACCAGAGAAACTTGGGTAAATCGGCGATCGCTAATTCCGCAATAATACCGCCAATACGGTCTAAGGCTTCTGCCGTACCGCTGAGGGTAATATACTCGCAGCAAATTAGAGTATTATTCGATTGTTTATTAATTGGACAGTAAGCCGATACCTGTGCCGTAACCCCCGTATCTTCGCCCAAAATGGGGCAGAGAGTAATAATGCGACAGGGATTAGAAGCAGCAATTACATCAGCAGTAATGCCTTCTGAATCGGGGGTATAGCTAACGGCAGCAGTTTTATTTTCTGAGGTTAACTTATCCTTCTCTTTCGCCAGAGCAAATTCTTGCTGTAGTTTTGCCCGCAGCTCTGGATTGGATTTGCCTGTCGCTTCCATGCCATAGTCTTTTTGAGCAGCCTTAATTGCTGCCATAGTCCTAGGTCCAGCAATACCGTCAGTAGGACCAGTATAGAAGCCCAAAGAGGCGAGTAGCTGCTGTGTACCATCAGGCTCATAGACAATTAAGCTAAAGGTTGCTGCTCTGGTGACGGCAGCACTATCTTCATCCGTACCCTGACTCTGCCAAAGCGCTCGCAATTCCGCCTCAATCTCGTCAATGGATACGTCTTTTGGTGCTTGTAAAGAAACTATCGGTGAAACCATAATTATTTATCCTGACTCAAGGATGTATTCACTTAATACTTATTACTTATCAGATATCGGCATTAGAAATTGTTCACTCGTTCACCGATAATACTTAGTCGTCAACATTTGACAGCTAACGCAGCCCTATCGGGCAAATCGTGCGGCATTTCGTGCCAGAGTTTGCTTTGCAAACCTGAGCGCATCAGCGCTCGCGCTGTTACAGCCTGCGCCAGCGTCTTCGATCCTGATTAATCATTGCTTCCGCTTCGCTGGGTTGCCATGTTCCCGCCTCATATTGAGGCATTTTGCTAGGATCGCTGGGAGACTCCCAGGCGTTGATAATCGGCATGACAATATTCCAGGCTGCCTCTACTTCATCAGCGCGGGTAAAGAGGGTTTGATCTCCTAACATACAGTCAAGCAGCAAACGATGGTAAGCATCTGCGGTTGCCATACCAAAAGATGAGCCATAGCTAAAGTCCATATTGACACTTCTAGTTCTTAAATCTGGACCAGGAGTTTTGGCTTCAAACTTGAGGGATATTCCCTCATTGGGCTGAATCCTCATGGTCAGAACGTTAGGACTAGTTTGCTGTGCAGCAGATTTAAAAATCAGCAAGGGAACTTCGCGGAAATGAATCGAAATTTCCGTCACTTTCTTGGGCATCCGCTTCCCAGTACGGAGATAAAACGGTACGCCTTTCCAACGCCAGTTATCAATCTCTAGCTTCAATGCCACAAAAGTTGGAGTTGTAGATTCGGGGTTTACCCCTTCTTCCTGACGATAGCCAATCACAGGCTTGCCTTTCATCCAGCCTTCAGAATATTGCGCTCGGATTGCTGACTGCTCTAGATTATTAGATTTGGCAATATGAGTTGCCTGTAATACTTTAGTTTTTTCGCTTCTAAGACTGTCCGAATCCAGGGCATTGGGAGGTTCCATGGCCGTAATCGCGAAAATTTGCATCAGGTGATTTTGCAACATGTCGCGTAATGCGCCAGAGGTTTCGTAATACCCAGCTCTTTCTTCTACTCCAACAGTTTCGGCAACGGTAATCTGCACGTGATCGACAAACTGTCGATTCCATAATGGCTCAAAAATGGCATTACCAAAGCGAAATACCAAGATGTTCTGAACGGTTTCTTTGCCCAAATAGTGATCGATACGATAAACCTGATTTTCTTGGCAGACTCGCTGCACGGCACGATTTAGAGACTTAGCAGTGCTTAAATCTCTACCAAAAGGCTTCTCAATTACAATTCGGCTCTTAAGAGGATCGTCGAGCATTCCTGCTGCACCAAGCTGTTTTAAGGCGGGCTTAAAGAATTTGGGAGACACGGCTAGATAAAAGACGCGGTTGCCTCTGGTTCCTCGCTTTTTATCTAGTTCCGCCAAAAAGTTCTTGAGTTTCTCATAACTTTCCGACTCATCCATATTGCCCGAACAGTAAAAAATGCCCTGAGCAAAATCGTTCCAGAGATCTTCATTGCCTACACCTTTGCCAAACTCTTCCATGCCATCTTTGAGATGCTGGCGAAAATAATCATGGCTCCAATCTCGTCGAGAAACGCCCACAATAGTCATTTCCGGTGGTAGACGACGCTCTCGTCTGATTTGATAGATTGCAGGAATGAGCTTTCTTTGGGTTAAATCTCCCGAGGCGCCAAAAATAACAATAATTGCAGGATCGGCAGTACGTTCCTGCTGCAACCCAACTCGTAACGGATTTTCTAGTATTGCAACCATATTTTTATTTACTAGCTTCTATTTAAAAATTACTGGTATTAGTACGGGAAAAGGGATAGAAAATTATTCTTTCCTCATCCCTCATCCCTCATTTTTTATCCCTGCAATCAGACTGTTGCTAACTGCTTAACTTTTGACTCTAAGGAAGACATCAAAGATTCAAAAGGCTTGATAAATTTGTCGATTCCTTCTTCTAGTAGAGCATCCATCACCGTGTCTAGATCGATATCCACCGCATCATCTTTTAGACTTTCAATTACTTGATGTGCCGCGTCCAAATTACTTTCAATACGGCTAGCAGGATCGCAATGATCGACACAGGCATCAATAGTAGAGGGAGGAAGAGTATTGACCGTGTCGGGTCCAACTAACTCATCGACATACATCACGTCGCTATATTCAGGATTTTTTGTTCCCGTACTTGCCCATAGAAGACGCTGCACTTTTGCACCCTTAGCTTCTAAAGCTTTCCAGCGATCGCTACCAAAGATCTCTTTGTATTTCTGGTAAGCTACCTTGGCATTGGCGATCGCAATTTTACCTTTAACTGCCTCTAATTTGTCTTTTGCATTACCCTCGGCAGAGCCTAATTTTTCATCAACCTGTCCATCGATCATCACGTCGATCCGACTGAGAAAGAAACTAGCCACAGAAGCAACTCGACTAATATCTTCTCCTGCTTCGACTCTTGCCTCTAAACCTCTGATATATGCCCAAGCGGTGTCAATATAGCTTTGAACTGAAAATAGCAGAGTCACATTCACGCTCATGCCTTCGGAGATTGTTTTCTCTACCGCAGGCAAACCTTCGGGCGTACCTGGGATCTTGATCATTAGATTAGGACGATCTACGGCTCGATAGTAGCGACGGGCTTCGGAGGTAGTACTCTCGGTATTTTTAGCTAAATCTGGGGGAACTTCGATGCTGACGTAGCCATCTAAACCATCGGACTCTTCGTAAACGGGCATAAAGATGTCGCAGGCGTTACGAATATCGGTAAAGACCAAATCTTCGTAGATTTCCTGGACAGACTTATCGGCTTTGATTCCCGCTTCGATCGCTTTATCGTAAATTTTATTCCCCGCGATCGCTTTTTCAAAAATGGCAGGATTAGAGGTAATGCCGCGAATGCCTTTATCGGCGATCGACTGCTTCAATTCTCCCGACTCAATTAGATCGCGACTGAGATTATCCATCCAAATACTTTGACCGTACTGGTTTTCAATTTCTAAAATTGGATTCGATGTTGACATGACTAAACAAATACTCCTGATAATAATGACAAAAATTTGTACCCCTTGCCAATCAATAGTTTGAGGTAGTTGACTCTAACTTAAAGTAGTTATCTGAAAATCAGATTAGAGCCACAAAATTTAGCTTGGCGATCGAACTAAACTAAAGCCTTTTCTTCCGAGTCGTGACGCACTCGTTCTTGAATAAAGGATTCTACTAGCTGCACATCTTTGGTGCTGCCAATTACAAGGGGAGTTCGTTGATGTAGCTCTTTTGGGACGTAGCTCAAAAGCCTTTGCGTACCAGTACTAGCTGCTCCACCTGCCTGTTCTGCCAGCATCGCTAAGGGTGCAGACTCATATAACAGTCTTAGCTTTCCTTCTGGCTTCTCAACCGTGCCAGGATAGAGGAATACACCACCCTGCAGCAAGATGCGATGAAAATCTCCTACTAGCGCACCGCTATAGCGAGCCGTATAGCCTTCATGACGATGAACATAGCGAATGTAGTCTCTGATTGATTCATCCCACTGCCAGTAATTTCCCTCGTTAAGGCTATAGACAGGACCATGTTCGGGAATCTTAATATTTTCGTCAGCTAGGATAAATTCACCTAAGCTTGGGTCAAGCACAAAAGAATGAACGCCTTTCCCCAAAGTGTAGACCAGCACAGTTGAAGGACCGTATAAAATATAGCCCGCTCCAATTTGACGATCTCCGTCAGTTAGTAGGTCTTCCGCTTTTTGGTCTATGTCGTTGCCTTCTTGCTGGCGAAGCGAAAAAATCGAGCCGACGTTCAGGTTAATATCAACGTTAGAAGAACCGTCGATTGGGTCGTACAGCAGGGTATAGCGACCAATCGGGCAATTCTCAGGAATATAGTAGATATCCTCCATCTCTTCTGATGCTAAGCGACAAACTAAACCGCTCTGTTTGAACACAGAAATAAAGACATCGTTGGCATAGATGTCCATTTTTTTGACAGACTCACCCTGAACATTTGTTTCTCCCGTGAAACCCAACGCTCCCGCCATTAATCCAGCCCGACTTAAGCGACGGCTAACTAGTTTGGCAGCCAAGGCAATACGGTTCATGATCGCGCTAACGTCCTGTGCCTGAGTTGAGAAGTCGGAAAACTGCTGTAGCACATGTTGAGACAGAGTTTGGGAATCTCTGTCTAGGCTGTATTCTGGAATGACAGCTTGATTTGAATTTTCCATCTTTTTGACCTTCCTAAGCCTATATTTCTTGGTATTCTTAAACCGTTCACCATTGACTATGCTTGGCTTTCGGCATAAAAGTTTGAGCGGTGGGCAGAGATTAGCGCTAGTTCCAACAACTTCTCCGATCTTTGTCTAATTAAATACGAGATAAACAGAGAAAGTTATTTTAACTACGAATACTCTATTTACCTATCTTAGAAAGGGATTTTTAAACACGACCTGAAGCTTAAGACTAGCTTCAGGTTATGGAGCTTTTTTGCAGTTTATGTTACAAACTATAAATCGATCGCTTAAGGTCAGATCGTAATACTCTGACAATTTCTGCTGACGACTCGAACGTTTTTAAGGTAGCTAGTCGATATCAATTGATTGAGGGCGATCGCTATTTCTGACTACAGTGGCATTAGTGCCAGCAGGATTATATCCCTGCTTTTCTAGCCATTGAGATAAAGGCTCTTCGTTCAGGTTGAGACGAAAGACTCCCGAAATGAAACCGCTAGCAAAAGCTACAGGCTGCTGGATCAGTTTTTGTAATGCAGGTGTCAATTCAGTTAAAAACATTGATTCAAATACTAATTGTGATTGGGGCTTGTATAAAAATTTTAGCGCGATTGCGAAGCCAGCGGTAAGCATCGTTTGTGTCGTAGATTAGTTTTTACTTTTGACTTCTAATTGATAGACTCAAAACTTTTTTAAAACTATTTCAGTCGCAAAATTATAGTATCTTGAGTTTTGGCAAAGAATTATCTGTGGCTAGCCGTAACTAATTTTAAGATGAGCAACAATTACCGTACCGAACAAGACTCGATGGGAGCAAAGGAAATTCCCGATCGCGTTTACTATGGCATTCAAACCGTTAGGGCAGTAGAAAATTTTCCGATCAGTGGTATCAAACCCCTACCAACCTATATTGATGCCTGTGTGCTAATTAAAAAAGCTACGGCGATCGCAAATGGTGAACTGGACTGCATTCCCCAAGAACTCGGTCAGGCAATTGTCACGGCAGCAGATGAAATCTTGGATGGCAAGCTGCGAGATCAGTTTGTAGTTGATGTTTATCAGGCAGGGGCAGGAACTTCCCACCACATGAACGTCAATGAAGTCTTAGCCAACCGCGCTTTAGAAATTTTGGGCGATCGCAAAGGCAATTATAAAAAAGTTAGTCCCAATGACCATGTGAACTATGGTCAGTCTACCAATGATGTAATCCCGACTGCCATTCGCGTTGGTTCGTTGTTAGCTCTCGATCGCACTCTATATCCTGCTTTAAAAAAGGCGATCGCGGCAATGGCGCAAAAAGCCTCGGAATTCGAGGATATTGTCAAATCTGGTCGGACGCATATGCAGGATGCCGTCCCCGTTCGCTTAGGAGATGGATTTAAGGCTTGGGAGGCAATCTTGAGCGATCATCTTCGGAGAATAGAAACTGCAGCAGCCGATCTACATAATCTAGGCTTGGGTGGCAGCGCCACGGGTACGGGATTGAATACTCATCCCCAATATCGCCATCGAGTTGCCAAACTTTTAGGAGAATTTATTCATCAGCCACTCAAGCCAGCAGCAAATCTAATGGCAGCAATGCAGAGCATGAGTCCATTCGTTAACGTTTCGGGCAGTCTACGCAACCTAGCTCAAGATTTGGTCAAAATATCTCACGATCTGCGCCTCATGGATTCTGGACCACAAACAGGATTTAAAGAAATACAGCTACCCGCAGTTCAGCCTGGATCTTCGATCATGCCAGGTAAATATAACCCCGTCATGGCAGAAATGACCTCAATGGTCTGTTTTCAGGTCATCGGCTACGATACGGCAATCGCTTTTGCAGCCCAGGCGGGACAGCTAGAGCTAAACGTAATGATGCCTCTAATTGCCTACGATCTAATCCACAGTATCGAAATTCTCGGCAACACGATCGATAGTCTCAGCCAACGCTGTTTGGAAAATATTACTCCTCGTCGCGATCGCTGTTTGGCATATGCCGAAAGCAGCCTTGCCCTTGTAACCGCCCTCAATACCCATATTGGCTACCTCAAAGCAGCCGACGTTGCCAAAAAGTCTCTAGAAACAGGCAAGTCTATTCGAGCGATCGTCTTAGAAGAAGATTTAATGACGGAAGAACAGTTAGCCACAGTCCTAGATCTGAACAAAATGAGCCGAATTCCCGAATAGCTGGGACTGAGAGACTAGGAGATTGGGAGATGAGGAGATTGGGAGATGAGGAGATTGGGAGACTATGGGGATAAGCTTCGTATCTTTACTTTGCCTTAGCGGATTAGCTGAGTCTACGACTTGCTCCGCAACCGCGTGCGTCTCTGCGTCTCTGCGCGAGATAATTTTTAAGATCCAAAATTCCCCTCTCTAATGACATACCCCAAGCCTGAAGTATATTGATGGAGTTTGTAATTAAACTAATAAAATTAATGAAAATTCCTGCACTATTAATTGCTTCTATTGGCTTTATTTCCTTAAATGCAATCGCCACTCCTTCAGCGTCGGCAAACTTGCTCGATGATATTAGCAATGCTAGCGTCAGCGTCTTAACTCAATTAGGCTATGACTGTAAAACCGCCAGCGCTGGAGCGATTCTCTGTACAAAATGCAAAGTAGATGGCTTCAAAAAGAAGTGCGAGGCTTTTACCTGTGACGTAGCTACCAAAAAATGTCGTCGCAAAACTGCTGACCTGCCTAACATACCAGGCTTAGGTAATGATGATGATGCCGAGGATAATGATGGAATCAAACTACCCTCGCTATAATCTTTTGCAGACAACATCAGCATGAAGATTGAAAATAATGTCCAAAAAGACTATCTGGGTAAACGAACAAATCGATCCAGGCGGGTTAATTTACGCCTGTATTGCCTGCATGAATGAAGATGCTGCTAATGACTGCCATCAAAACTGGATTGATAATCTTACCGACGAGCAGAAGCAGCGCGGTTGGGTCGCTAGTTTGCGTACCGTAACCTCCTGGGATGATGTCCCCGTCAATGCTCTCAAGCTAAGTTTCTAAGATTTAGCTCTATAATTTTCCTTGCCTTTCTGAAAATGCAGCAGCTATAATCGTAAAAGCGGAGTCGTTATGAGTTTGTATTTTAAGATTTAGTTTTGATTATGGTAAAGCAAATGGTCGAGCAACAGATAGAGAACGTCGTCATTATTGGTTCGGGTCCAGCAGGATACACTGCAGCAATCTATGCAGCCAGAGCTAATTTAAAACCTCTGATGTTTGAAGGTTTGCAGGCGGGAGGCGTACCTGGGGGGCAGTTAATGACCACCACGGAAGTTGAAAATTTTCCTGGTTTTCCCGAAGGCATCACTGGTCCCGAACTGATGGAGAGAATGCGATCGCAGGCAATTCGCTGGGGAACGGAATGTCGTACAGAAGATGTAGTAAAAGTAGATTTCTCTCAACGCCCTTTTACCATTACCTCCACAGATCGAGAAGTCAAGGCAAATAGCGTGATTATCGCCACTGGAGCAACAGCCAAGCGTCTTAGTTTGCCAAGCGAAAAGCAATATTGGAACAACGGTATTTCTGCTTGCGCGATTTGTGACGGCGCTAGCCCAATTTTTAACGGTAAAGAGTTAATTGTGGTTGGCGGTGGCGACTCCGCAGCTGAAGAAGCTGTCTACTTAACCAAATATGGCAGTCGAGTTCACCTGCTGGTACGTCGAGGAAAATTAAGAGCCAGTAAAGCAATGCAAAACCGCGTTTTGAACAATCCTAAAGTTACCGTCCACTGGCACAGCGAAACAGTTGATGTTTATGGCGAAAACAATTTGATGACGGGGATTAAAATTCGCAATACTCAGACGGGAGAAGCATCGGAGATTCGAGCCAATGGCTTGTTTTATGCGATCGGACACAAACCCAATACCGACCTGTTTGATAACCAACTAAAGTTAGACGATGTGGGCTATATTACCGTCAATCCAGGCACAGTTGCTACTTCTGTCGAGGCTGTATTTGCAGCAGGAGATGTACAAGACCATGAATATCGTCAGGCGGTGTCCGCAGCAGGTACGGGCTGTATGGCAGCCTTGGCAGCAGAAAGATGGTTGTCCGAACGCAATTTAATTGTGGAACACGAGCAGCAGCCAGAAGGACACGAGACAGCAAAAGAAACTCCTGTAACTAAGCAATCTAATACTGAGGCTGACTTTGACCTCAACAATACTAGCTACGTGGGTGGCTACGCTCTCAGAAAACTATTCCACGAAAGCGATCGCCTGATAATGGTTAAATATGTTTCTCCTACCTGTGGTCCCTGTCGGATTCTGTCCCCGATTTTGGATAAGGTAGTCCAAGAATATGTGGGCAAGATTCACTTCGTAGAAATAGATATAGTTGCCGATCCAGAAATCGCGCAAATGGGTCAGGTTTCGGGTACGCCGACGGTACAGTTTTTCCGCGATCGCGAATTGCTCCAGGAAGCTAAAGGCGTGAAACAAAAAAGCGAATATCGTCAAATTATCGAGCAGTATCTACCCGCAAAGGTTTAATTACTGGAATTTAGCAAAACATTAGGGGTTTGGCATTGCCAGATCCTTTTTATTCTTGAGAATCTGACTCGACTAATTCTTTCTTCGAAAATCCCCAGGTAAAAAATACGGCGACTACCGCAATCGTGATCCATTCGGGTATTAAATAATCTGGTAGCCAAACTTTTAGCAGCAGACGTATACCGACAAACCCAACAGTAATAAAACCTGCATCCTCAAGATAAGTATATTCTTGTAGCCAGCGAATAAATAAACCAGCTAGAAAGCGCAGAATTATAATCCCGATTGTTCCACCCGCTACAATCAGCCAGGTATCTTCTGTAATGGCGATCGCCGAGGTAACGCTATCTAGAGAAAATGCCAAATCGGTAATGGCGATGGTGGGTACGATTTGCCAGACGGTTTTAGAACCTAAAGTTCTTCCCTCTTCATCTTCATCTTCAGAAGAGTAAAAATAGTTAAACACCAACCACAGTAAATACAATGCCCCCAGCAGTTCAAACTGCCAGTATTTGATTACCCAGGTAGCAGCAAAAATCAAGGTTATTCTCAGAATATATGCGCCAACTAAGCCAATGTTAAGTGCCTGTTGCTGAGATTTTGGATCTTTAACGCTTTTGGCGATCGCGGCTAAGGCGATCGCATTATCTGCAGACAAGACAGCTTCGAGGACAACCAATACCAAGAGGATTAGATAAACTTCAACCCCTGCATCAGTAAAATAATCAACTATGTTTTGTAACATTAAATAATATATTTTTAGACTTAAAAAAGGATTCAAAACAAAAAATTTGGGAGCGATAGAACGACTAACGATTTACTCAAGCACCAAAAATATGCTCGGCGAATCTTGTCATTTTCCCTCAATTTCAGCCAATATTTATTCTGGCTTCTTTCTTAATTATGTTGCATCTTGTTACAATACGTTTCTCTTCGGGTCGATTTTGACGCAAATTAGGGATGGAATACCCTATTGTTTAAATCAAAATAAGGAGTAAGAACACTATGCCTCTATCAGATACTCAAGTATTTATCGCTCTTGCCATTGCTTTATTTCCTGGAATTATGGCAATTCGCCTATCAACAGAGCTATATAAGTAAATTTGCAGCCTGGGCTTTTAGTCTTTAGGGACTAAGAAACACTCAGTAAGGACTTTAGATTGGCAATTATGATTCACAGTTGTTAGTCTGGAGTCCTTCTTAGCTGGGTAGAGTCCCCTATGAGTTCTGGCAAACAAACATCAAAAGTCGTTCGTCGCCCTAGTCGTAAACGCCATAATCCCTATCGTGGAGTAACCGCAGAAATCAGTCTCAAGCTAATTTTTAGCTGGGCTATTGCTATTAGCGCGATCGCCTCTCTATTCAGACTTTTGCCATACCATCTAACCCAACAGGCAAAACTAAAAGAACTGCGTATTCAGGTTCAAGAAACAGATGCCAGAGTCACCAAATTGCGCGAACAGCTAAATCATAATTTCGACCCACAGCAAACTCAAAGCTTAATGGAGCAGTATAGTACTCTCACTACTCCCAATCAAAGCCGTATTTACTGGCTAGATGAGAAGAAATCAAATAAAAAAATCAAAAGATAGCGATCGGCAATAGTGAGTAACCATCAATCACTAATCATCAAGGGTCTAAGCACTTCATCCATCCAGCCTTGCACCTTACGAAAATAGCTAATTGAATCTGATTCTTCGACCAAAATATCTAACGCCAGATGATAATCAGACACCGCACAGTTCCAATCTCCCCGTAGAAAATAAGTTCTGCCTCGTTCGGCATGAATTCTACCTTTGAGGGCATCACCAACGATTAGAGCTATATCAAAATTTTCCAACCCTAGTTCGTAGAGTTCTAGTTCGCGAAAAGCAATCCCCTGATTAATCCAGGCTCGAAGATTACCAGGATTTAAATCTAAAGCCAGATCGTAATCGGCGATCGCATCTTCAAGATCTCCTTGCGCAGCATAGCAATTAGCTCGGTTGTTATAGGCGCTGTCTAGACGAGGATTAATTTCTAAAGCTAAAGATAAGTCGCAGAGTGCCTCAATCATTTGATTGTTGCGAAAATGCATTAATCCGCGATTATTATAGTTAGCAGCACTGTCAGGACGTAAAGCAATCAATCGATCTAAAAGAGCGATCGCTACAACATAATCTCCCTGATTTGCTTTAGCCTTAATACAGTTTTTCAACTGTTTTTCACTAGTCGCGCAGGCTGTTTTAAATGGAGACTGTCGATCGAGATCGCTCTTCATAACATCAAATAAACCTTTTCTTGAACTACTTTACTATCTCGTCTAAGGGCTATAAGAATCATCATGTGTCATTAGTCGAACTGTCTCATGATTCTGTTAATTCTTAAGATCGAGCTGGCGATTCTTTATAAAGAGCATCATGACGAAAAAAAGTGCAAACGTCTTCGAGATAAATACCTAAATTAATCTTTAGAATTAGGTAAACAAACTTTGCTTTTTGTATCAATTTTTGGCTGAAATGTTTGGTTTCATCACAATAGATATTGACCTCGATCAGATGAGGACGGTTTTGCATTACATTTTTCTATATACCAGCTATTTATAAATAGCCCGCGCAAAATTTAGATAAGTATTTTAAAAAGTATGAGTAGTACCGCTTTGTTTGCCCAAGCAAGTGACTTGGCAGCCGATGATTATTGTGTGTTGGGATTAGCAACCTGCTTTGTCAGAGAAGACGGAGATATCGAACAGGTAACGGTTTTAGAACCAATTCCTTCTGCAGCACTAGAGGCTTTGGTCAAAGGCGTTCCTACTTCTTATCAGCTAGCCTGCGCTAAGACTTTGGGTGAAATATTTCAGGGCGAGACGGTAAACATACCTAGCGAGCTGACAGCAAATGGCGAAATTAATATCTGCGATCGCTTTGCTGAAAGAGTAGCAGCAGCAACCCGTACATATAAGAGTCGTCCCGAAGCACAAGAACACATTCCGTTTGGCGTGGTGAAACAGGACTTTAACTATTCTCTAGAGAGAAAAAGAGTTTTAAATACTTCGCGCGCAGTTAGCACTGAGGATAATGTCAAACAGCATTCTCATACCCATAAAGTACTGTAGATTTCATTGAGTTCATAGGGCAGTAGTTCGCTTTAGCTGCTTGAATTTCTATCATAAGTAGTTTAATTGAACTTATACTCAATCAGTTAACCCGATCGGCTAAAATTGCACTTTAAAATGCTTTAAATCTTAGCCGATTTTTGCTTGAGATAAATTATTGCTAATGTCATACTTTCCCTGGTGGTATAAATTTAGCAGATCGCAACAAATACAAGATAAGCAATGGCTAAGACGGCAAAGAAAACGGTAAAAAAACTAACAGAAGAGCAGCAGCAGTCTCTAGAAAAGCTCAAATCATTTTTACGTAGCAACAAAAGTTTCTTTCGTCTTAGTGGCTACGCAGGAACGGGAAAAAGCTTTTTGATTTGCCATTTAATTGAATGGCTTGATGAGCATGATTTTGAATTTGTCATCGCTGCGCCAACCAATAAAGCAGCAAAAAGCTTAATGCAGGTAGGAACTGCCGTTGGAATCAATATTGATGTTAAAACCGTAGCTCAACTTTTAGGTCAACAGCCAGAAATGAATGAGGAGACGGGAGAAGAGGAATTTACATCATCGGGCAATGCTGAATTTGACGATTATGATGTGATGATTATCGATGAATTTTCGATGATCGATCGCCGTAATTTTGAAGAGATAGCCCAGGCGACCTCTTCCACTATCGATACAAAAGTAATCTTTGTTGGTGATGAGGCACAACTACCACCAGTAAAAGAAAAGCAGCCGATGGTAGCTGTTTCTGAAATTATCGATGATACGGCAGTTTTAAGCCAGGTAGTGCGTTATGAAGGAGAAATTGCGGTAGTTGCCGAACAAATTCGCAGCGAGTCGCAATACGCTCGCAGAATGTATCCTTTTCGCAGTAGCGAAGATCGAACAATTATCTGTCAGCCGAGACAGGAATGGCTAGAAACTGTTACCGAATATTTTCAGGCGGAGGCTTATAGATCGAACCCCGATTACGCTCGGCTACTGGTGTGGCGCAATAAAACCGCAGGCAATGCCAATCGCTTTGTGCGATCGCGTCTGTGGGGAAAAGATGCACCCATATTTGTCCCAGGAGATAGGCTGATTGCTAGAAAACCCCTGTTTCGGGTTCGTCCAGGGCAAAAAGGCAAAAATAGATGGGGCGTCCTGATCGCTAACTCTGAAGAATGTTCGGTAATTGACCAGCCAACCATTAAGCAATTGTCCTTTGATAAGATTGCCTATCAGTATCGTTCTATTCCTGTAAAAACCGACGCGGGATTTGAGGTTAACTTATCCGTCTTGACGGAACAGAGTGAAAAACTGCGAGATGAGAAAATTAAAGATTACGTCGAGAAAAAACAGTGGAACAAATATTTCGATTTATCCCGCACTTTTGATGATGTAACCTATGCCTACAGCCTAACCGTACATAAAGCTCAAGGTTCGAGTATCGACTACGTTTTCTTAGACACAGAAGATATGCAAGGCTGCCCAGATTTACAAAAAATGCTCTACACTGCCCTTACCCGTGCCAAGGTTAGAGTTTACCTTCCCTGTAATTAGGAAGATTGGGGGACGAAGAGACAAAGAGACGAAGAGATAGGGAGATTGAATAAAAAAAGGTTAGGTTGTCTAAGTCCATCTGAAGACAGGTTTCTCAAATTCTGAGGTTTAGTAAGATGCCAACTAAAGCTTACAGTTAGGCAATCTTATGAATGCGATCGCTAGCTTCCAAGATATTTTACAGCAGGGTCAAACTACTACCGAATCAGCCTTAGAATTATTCGATCGCGTAGATACTGTTGACCTAGAATTTATGCTGGGCAGATGGCGAGGATCGGGCTTTCATACCAATCACCAAATGGACGGTTTGCTCGAAGCTTTTAACTGGTATGGCAAAGAATTCGTGTCTGCTGACTGCGTTCATCCCCTGCTTTTTTCTGACGGCAACAGTATTTATAAAGTCGATCCCAATCCAACCTTAATGAGCTTAGGGTTTAAATATCCCGTTCCTCAAGAGCAAAACCTCAAGCCTTTTTACACTGCTGCAACTAAATTTCTCAAAACAGAACAGAGCAAAGCCAGAATTAGGATGATGGAATATCGGGGTAAAGTCAGCGCCATGATGATTTATGACTACATGCCGATTAACGACGTATTCAGACAGGTAGATGAGAATACGGTATTAGGGCTAATGGATTTAAAAAACATGCCCCAACCGTTCTTTTTCGTCCTAAATCGAGATTAGCGATCGCTAATCTCAGATAAATTCCCTACTAAACATAGAGCGATCGCTTTTGCCTCAGACTAATAGCAGATTAATTTATAGTCCTTCCAGGGGTACTTCGAGAAATCTCGCTAATTCTGCACCCTGGTTTTCTAGGGCAGAAAGAGCAATCGGTTCGCCTACGCGAGTTAAAGGAAGATCTCTTCTTTGCTTACAACGTAGATACAATGCTCGTTTGGGACTCAATCCTTCTCTTATTTCTACTCTCACAGACTGTACTTCAGCAATAGGAATTTCTACTTCTACCTGTCTGTTTTTACCTGGATATCCTTGACGGGCGATCGTTACTTTTCCCGTTTGCTTATTAAATTCATTGTAGCCACCGCCTACATTCCAAACTAAAACTAGCCAAAGATATGCTGCTAGTAAAGATCCCACCACACCATAAAATGTTAGAGCAACACCTTGAGGAATAAACTGTAGCTGACTGGTATCAGAAACAATAAGCAAATTAGTCTTTAGGTAGCTAGATAAGCCTGCGAGCAAAAATCCCACTCCTCCAATGGTTACGATTACTGCCCACAACAGATTACTAAGTCTGCGAGAACCAAGAATTTCCTGCCGAAGAGTCTGCTGCTGAGTCTTATTAGTTGTCGTCATGATTATTCTAAGTTGTTCTAAGTTTAATTAATATCTGGTTGTATTAAGTGAAACCGATGGGTTCTGATATCTACCATTTTCTCATTCAGTTGATTCAGTAAAAACAGAATCATTCTAAAGACTTAAGATCGTCCGCTTTGCAAAGTCATTTCGGGCTAATTCAAACGGCGGACGTGTCATTTTGTAAATTTTTTGCTAATAATTGTTTAGTAACTTTAACCAGCTATGAGGACTTAGAACAATGCTCGATCTAAGCTCTTGTTCCTCTGTCTTCAGTATTTTCGTGTTATTTTGAAAGAGCAACTTTTGTGCGGTTACAAAAAATAGTTTGTAACAGTATCTTAAGAAGATTTTCATCTGATGACAAGAAATATCACCCGATAATCTGGTAAAGTTTTATAAAACTAGGTGCTTCTCAAACAAGATTTTGAGATGACTACCTTAAGGCATGATAGAAAAATTTAGACAGAAATCTTGCAGTCAAAAATAATATCTCAGCAAGAGGATTTAGAAATATGACAATAGCAGTAGGACGCGCGCCAGCTAAGCGCGGTATCTTTGATGCCGTAGATGACTGGTTAAAACGCGATCGCTTTGTATTCGTAGGCTGGTCTGGTATCTTGCTATTCCCCTGTGCCTACA
>Ga0209831_1000277_pt1 | contig 49724 bp, 38 predicted proteins | sample Maine_Asex4_meta_FD_187451 | JGI IMG/M metagenome (GOLD analysis project Ga0209831, IMG submission 187451) | Marine algal microbial communities from Maine, USA - Maine_Asex4_metaG (SPAdes) (version 2) | ecosystem: Host-associated > Algae > Red algae > Unclassified | place: Maine, USA | collected... | reverse complement strand
AAGTAGCTAGCGTAAAAGACGATCTACAAGCTTTGGAAGAAGATTTTGATGCCATAGAAAATGAGTTAAGAGAACAACTATCTGAACTAAATGAAAAGTACGATGCTATTGCCACAAACATCATCACCAAAACCATTAAACCCCGCAGAACAGATGTAACTATTCAGCAAGTGTTTTTGGTTTGGCATCCTTACTGGTCAGATGGTAAAGGCTTGGTTTCGGCGGTAGGGGAGATTTAGGCTGCTTTTTCAAATAAAATTAATATTCTAATTTAGGCTCACTATGTTGGTTTAGTGAAGATATAGACAGTGCTTGTAAAAACTTCAAAAAATCTTTGTCAAGTTTAAAAAATAGTCTACCAGTAAAACATCCTAATATAAAAATTGTAGCACAAAATTTGAAAAGATTAAATTATTGTTATTGAAGCCTGCTTCCTATCCATTCCCCAAAGCTCTCAACGCCAACCAACTCATTAAACCCATACCAGTTTTTAAAGCACTTTCGTCAATATTAAAGTTGGGTGTATGTAAGCCATTGGTAGTATTTAATGCTTCGTTGCCTGTGCCTAAGCGGTAAAAACAGCCTTTGGTATGATGCGTATAATAGCTAAAATCTTCTGCGCCCATCCGTATATCTACTTCTACCACTTTACCTTCGGGCATGTATTCTTTAGCATGTTCTGTGGCTGCATTGGTTAAGGTTTCATCATTTATTAAAAAAGGATAACCAACGTTTATATTTACCTCAACCGAACCACCAAAAGAAGCTGCGGTTTGATGTGCAATTTCTTTTATAATTTCGTGGGCTTCAAAACGCCACTTTTCATCCATGGTTCTAAATGTACCCAAAACGGTTGCGGTGCTTGGTATAATATTATAATAACCATCCGTTTCAATATGGCCAAAAGAAACCACGGTTGGTATGTTTGGGTTCGCTCTGCGGCTCACTACTTGTTGCAGGGCAACTATAATTTGCGAGGTCATTAAAATAGTGTCAATAAATTTATGCGGTTGTGCAGCATGGCCACCTTTGCCTTTTACTATTAAGGTAATTTCGTCGGCAGAAGCCATAAAAATACCTGACCGAAAACCAACCAAACCACTTGCTAACTCTGGCAATACATGCTGCCCAATAATGCCTGAAGGTGTAGGGTTTTTTAAAACCCCTTCTTTTATCATTAAACTAGCACCGCCTGGAAATTTTTCTTCAGCTGGTTGAAAAATTAGTTTTACCGTGCCTTCGAAATCATTTTTTAATTTGCTTAAAATGTGTGCTGCCCCAAGTAAAGAACTGGTGTGCGCATCGTGTCCACAAGCGTGCATTAGGCCTTTTTTAGTACTTTTATAAGGTACTTCATTAATTTCGGTAATGGGTAAAGCATCCATATCGCCACGCAAAGCAATGGTTTTCGAAGCTGGGTTTTTACCTTCAATTAACGCAACTATACCGTGGCCTGCAATATTTGCTTTATAAGAAACCTTATTTTCTTCTAAAACAGTTTGAATATATTTTGCGGTATTTTCTTCTTCAAAAGAAAGCTCAGGATTAGCATGTAAATGTCTACGATGTTTTACTGCCGTATCAAAATAGTTGTTGGCTAAATCGTGAACATTATTTAACAATAGCATTGTTTAAAATTTAATATTAATTAAATCGGGTACAATTAAAGCATTGCTAAAACGGCGCAATACAGTTTGGTAAACGGGGAAGGCTTCAAAACGACTTTCAAAATCGCCGCTTCGTAACTTAAAGTAAGGTGGCGTGTAGGTTACATAAGTTTTTATTTCAGGAAACACATTTAAAAACTTAGCTTTTGTTTCCATTACTTTATCGCGTTGACTACTTTGTTTTAGCTGTATTCTAAAACCTTTTTTAACCTCTGTTTTTTCGTTAATAAAAATATGCTTTCTTATCAAGCGGTCAATTTCGTAGCTTGAAATAATATTTAATCTACCAATTGTAGTTTCTGCTGTTTGTGCTAACGTGCTAAAAATACAAAAGTTTACCAGTAATACCGTGAGAATTGTTTTCATAAAGTAGACAAAAATACTAAAAGCCTACTATTTTGGATGCATATCTTGCAGATAAATAATTTCTAACCTAAAAATCTATTTTTTGTTCACCCTTTTTTGATAGATTGGTATTCCGTTTTCATCTTTAAAAGTAAACAAATACACACCGTTTGGTTGCTCACTAAGGTCAATTGTTTCAAAGCTATTGCCTTGTTTAACTGACTTGGTTAGCAAGTTTGCACCAGCTAAGTTACTAATGCTTAGTTGTTCAATAGCTGTATTTTCAGTAATTTTTATATTTGCAAAATCGCTTACAGGGCTGGGGTAAACACTTATTTTATCATCATAAAAATTTACAATATCAATTGAAGTGTCGTTAATTTTTATGGTAGCGGTAAATCGGGCAACTTGCTCTTGGTTAACAATATCTATCGCTTCAAATGTAGCTGTGCCTTCACCAGGTAATAATTCATAGCCCAAAAAGCCATTACCCGATATATTTAATTTCCAGTTATAAGTTGCTTGTGGCGGTATTACAGTTTGGGCATTAGGAAAACTGTGACAAACTAATTCATCACATACCAATACCAACCATGCATTTCTAAATTCACCTTCGTTATAAGGTACTTCGGCTTGTGGCACATCTAAAGTTATTAACCAATCTACCACAACAGTATCTTCATTTTCATTGGTCATTTCAAAAAATTTGGTTTCTAATAACGGCCCATCTTCTAAAGTGAAAACAGATTCAGTTGTTTCGTTTTCAAAATAAATATTACTTTGTGCGGTAATAACATTTAAAACACAAAACATTAATAATAAACTAAATAACAAATTTTTCATAACAAATTTATATTATGTGCTAAATTAGTAAAGTTTTGAAACATAGGGGAGATTTGGGTAGGGTTTTGCATTTGGACGACATATTATATAAAATCACAGAAAATTTTATTTAACAAGTTTGTTAAAACAGTAAAAGTTTTGACAATTGATTAAATCGATTTAATTAGTACATTTTAAATACTAATAAGATGAAGAAAATGGCCTAACAATTTTAATTATTCTTTAATAAATGGCCCTTAACAAATATATAAAAATTAATATTAAAAACATAAATATTAGGTATAAGGCATAAAATTGATTAAAATGTAGAACAACTGACCGTTATAACGTAAATTTGTAAAAAATTATTAATTATGTTAGGTTTTTTAGGTTTACCTGGCGGTACAGAAATTTTTATAATTCTTTTTATCGTGCTTTTACTTTTTGGTGGAAAAAAAATACCCGAATTGATGCGTGGGCTTGGTAAAGGTATTAGAGAATTTAATACCGCTAAAGATACAATTACACGCGAATTGGAAGATGGAATGAATGAGCCTGTGCAAAATGAAAAAAGCTCTGAAAAGGTAAATTAGTATTTTAAAAGGTAAAAAATATAAACGCTGTATTCTTCAATTTTAGATATTCAGACTGCCTTAAAGTCTAACCATACTTCTGTTGTAGCGATAGTAAATACCTATCTTACCAAAGTAAAACAAAACCAACAGCTAAATGCTTTTTTAGAAGTTTTTGAAAAAGAGGCTTTATTGTTGGCACAACAGCAAGACGAACAGTTAACACTAAATAAACCATTAGGTCGCTTGTTTGGGGTGGTAGTTGGTATAAAAGATGTATTGTGCTATAAAAATCATATTACATCTGCTGGTTCCAAAATGTTGAAGGATTTCACTTCAATTTATAACGCTACTGCAATTCAACATTTATTAAATGAAGATGCTATTATAATTGGCCGTTTAAATTGCGATGAATTTGCAATGGGTTCAACAGGTGAAAATTCGGCATTTGGCCCTTCTTTAAATGCTGCTGATAACCATCGGGTTTCTGGTGGCTCTTCTGGTGGTTCGGCGGTAGCAGTGCAAGCAGGTTTGTGCCAAGTAGCTTTGGGCTCTGATACTGGTGGCTCTGTGCGTATGCCAGCCAGTTATTGTAATGTTGTAGGGTTTAAGCCAACTTATGGTGCAGTTTCGAGGCACGGTTTAATTGCTTATGCTTCCTCATTTGATCAAATTGGAGTGTTGGCCAATACGGTTGAAGACGCTGCTTTGGTAACCGAAATTATTGCTGGAGCTGATGATTTTGATAGCACGGTTGTACCAAATGCGATTGAAAAAATTACTGATCTTAAAACGGATAGTAGCCCAAAAAAATTGGCTGTTTTTAAAGAGGTTTTAGAAAGTGACAAGATTGATGCAGATATTAAGCAACAGTTTGTTAAAAAATTAGAACAATTAAAAGCGGAAGGGCATACCATTGAAACAATATCATTTCCATATTTAAAACAGATTGTAGCTACTTATTATATTTTAACTACAGCAGAGGCCAGTAGCAATCTTTCTCGTTACGATGGTATTCACTATGGTTACAGAAGCCCTAATGCCGATACTATTGAAGACACTTACACAAAATCGAGAACAGAAGCTTTAGGTACAGAAGTGAAAAAACGGATTATGTTGGGTACTTTTGTTTTAAGCTCCAGTTATTATGATGATTATTATGTAAAAGCTCAAAAAGTAAGACGAAAGATAGATGATGCAACTAAGGCAATTTTTGAAGATTTTGATTTTGTAATAAGTCCTACAACGGTTGGGGTAGCTTATAAACTTGGGCATAAAGTTGCCGATCCAATGGAGTTATATTTATCAGATATTTTTACGGTTCAAGCAAATCTTGCCGGTGGTGTGCCAGCTATATCATTACCAGTTTTTAAACACAGCAAAAATAATTTACCTTGCGGCCTTCAATTAATTGCTAATAAATTTGAAGAGGAAAAATTGATTGCTTTTTCAAAACACTTGTTTCCAGATGGCTTAAGCTGAGGCATAATTATTCAAGTCACAAAAATTTTAATGTAACAAAAACTAAGGCTCATTATGGGCTGATCTAAATACAAATGCGAAAATTATATAAATTTAATATATTATTACTTAAAACACTTGCGCTCATAATTATTGTTTTGGCTTCTTTTGAGGTAAATGCGCAAGAAAAAAAGAACGTTACTCAAAAGTTTTTTAAAAAGAATAAAAAAGAACAAAAAACTGGCAAGGCAAAAGTAGATTCTATTAAAACCATTTATCAATTAGTAAAAGGTAGACTTAAAAACAATAAGGCCAAACAACAAGAGGTTGATAATTTAAGCAAATGGTATGATGGTGAAATAGAAAAATTATCAGAAGAATATAAACTGAAACCAGAAAAGGAAAAGAAGAAAGCGGTTGCAAAAAATGAAAAGCCGACAAAGAATGTAAAAGCTGCAAAACGTAAAATACCTGTAAAAGATAAGGTGGCTAAAAAGGCAAAAGAAAAAGCTGTAAAACCAGTCAAAAATTTAGCTATAAAAAATAAAGTTGATAAAAATAAAACTACCAAAAATAAGATAATAGCCAAACAAAATAAAAATAAAACAGCAACACGAAAGAAAGCTGTATACGTTGATACACTTTATTTTCTTGAACCAATAAAAAAGGTAACTGCCAATAAAAAAGTAACTGAACCAGCAACTTTAACCTTACCTTTTAGAAATGAAATAGATAAGCCGAAATATTTTTCGGATAAAGATATTGGCGAATACGCTGATTACTTTACATTTAACGAATGGGAAATACCTACACAGCCCGACGAATTTATACAGAAAAAAATTGAACGTTTCCCTACTCTGCTTCCATTGGTTTTTAATGATGATGTTAAGAAACAAATTAAAGACCTAACAAATAGCACTTTTTACCGCAACTGGATTGAAGAGATTTTGGGGAAAACAGATTTTTACTTTCCAATGTATGAACAAGTTTTTGATCAATACGGCGTGCCAGTTGAGGTTAAATATTTATCGGTTATTGAAAGTGGTTTGAACCCAAAAGCAACTTCGCCAATGGGCGCAAAAGGTTTATGGCAATTTATGCCTGGCACAGCAAAACAATATAAATTAAAAAATAATAGCTTAATTGATGAAGCTCGCGATCCTAAAAAAGCAACTCGTGCAGCAGCTAAGTATTTAAATAATATGTACACCGAATTTAACGATTGGTTTTTGGCCTTAGCTGCTTACAATTGTGGGCCAGGCAATGTTAGAAAAGCCATTCGTCGCTCAAAAGCAGAAACCAAAGATTATTGGGGTATACAAAAATATTTACCTCGTGAAACCCGCCACTATGTACCTAAGTTTATTGCCATGATTTACATACTTAACAACTACGAGGCACATAATTTAAAACCAAAGCCAATGGATTATGATTTGCAAAAAATTGATACCATTCACTTGCACCAACCATTTAACACTAATGATTTAGTAAAATATTGTGGCATTAAAAAAGAGCATATCAAATTTTTAAATCCTATTTTAAAAACAAGCCATACGCCACCGCCTAACCCAACTTTTGTTTTAAAAATACCTTATAGTAAGTTAGAAAATGTATTGTATTACCGTGATGAGATTATGGCTCGTCCGCAAACTGTTGCAGACAGCACCACACCTAACTATGGTACCGCCAACCTATCGGGTGAGTTTGTGCATACCATTAAAAGAGGAGAACACCTTGATGGCATTTCAAAAAGATATGGGGTAACTGTTGCCGAGTTAAAAAGCTGGAATGGTTTAAGCAACCACATTATTCGTGAAGGGCAGAATTTGCGTATTTACAAGTAATTTTTGTTTGCCAAGCTTATACAAATGAGCGGAGAAATTCATCATATAGAAATAAATGTTAGCGATTTGAAAAAGATTACTGCGTTTTGGAGTTGGTTACTACTGCAAAATTAGGTTATACCTTGTTTCAAAAATGGCAAAGTGGCATTAGTTTTAAGTTGTCAAATACATATCTTGTATTTGTTCAAGCTGAAGATAAATAACTTAACATTTCACATCATAAAAAGCAGGGTGGATTGAATCATTTGGCATTTCATATTAATACAAATGCGCAAGTTGATGAAACAGCGATCCAACTAAAGAAAAAAAGAAATAGCATCTTATATGAAAACAAACATCCTTTTGCTAGTGAAGAAAACCATTATGCGGTTTTTTTTGAAGACTCTAATAGAATTACAGTAGAAATTGTTTCGACTGAACAGTAACTTGTTTAAAACTTAGTGTTATTTACCATTAAAAAAAATTAGTTTTATGGAACTTTTTTGTTAAAAAATGAAACAACATTTAAACTTACACTTCAACCTTGTGGTCGTAGTGTTATCTTTTAAATTAAAATAATTTTATGCGACAACTACTAATTTTAGTTCTATTATTTACATTTTCATTTACTTACGTTTGTGCTCAAAGTTGTAATAGTTACGGTAATTACAACAACAATAATTACAGCAAAAAGGACTACAAAGAAAACCGCGCTCCTCAAAAAACAATTTTTGTTGAATGGCAGGGCAATGGTATTGGCAAGTCTATTAATTTCGATTCTCGCTTTAGCGGCGGCAGCAATGGTTTAGGCTTGCGGGTAGGTTTAGGTGCAACTGATTTAGAGCTGAGTGATGCAAGCGATGTTACTTATGCTGCCTTAACAATACCTGCAGCAATTAACTATATAATTGGCAAACGCAGGCATGGCATTGAAGCAGGCGTTGGTTACACCACCATTTTAGATAAAAATAGTAACGACCACGAAGGGCAAGCATTTTTAAACTTAGGCTATCGTTTTAAGCCAAAACGCTCGGGCATACTATTTAGGTTTACCTATACTCCAACTTTTGATGAGAGCGAAATTCAGTTTGGCAAAACAGGTATTTCGTTAGGATGGGCTTTTTAAAAAATACCAAAACCCAATTTTAATAACGGTTAATTAAAAATTAATCTATTCAAGTTTTTCATTTAGTTTATAATTTAAAAGGGGCAAATTAATTTTAAGTTTGCCCTTTCTTATTTATACTAAACAAACCATTTATATTTACAGTTTAATTATATGGAAGACAAAAGCAAATACAATCAACGGGGCGTTTCTGCCGATAAAACAGAAGTACATCAAGCTATTAAAAATTTAGATAAAGGGCTTTACCCAACTGCTTTCTGTAAAATTTTACCAGATTTTGTTGCGGGCGACGACAATTATGCAAATATAATGCACGCCGATACTGCTGGCACCAAAACTGCATTGGCTTACTTATATTGGAAAGCTACTGGCAATGTTAAAATTTGGGAAAACATTATGCAAGATGCTATTGTAATGAACATTGATGATATGGCCTGTGTTGGTATTACAGATAACATTATACTTTCGAGTACAATAGGCAGAAACAAACACTTAATTACTGGTGAAGTAATATCAACCATTATTAACGGAGCTTTTCAGTTTTGCGAAAAACTAAAACCCTATGGAATAAACATACATTTAAGTGGTGGCGAAACAGCAGATGTTGGCGACATTGTTAGAACTATTGACGTAGGCTATACCACTTTTGCACGTTGGCCTAAAAACAAACTGATTGTAAACAATATAAAAGCTGGTAATGTAATTGTTGGGTTGGCTTCTTTTGGGCAAGCTACTTACGAAAATGTTTACAATAGCGGTTTGGGCAGCAACGGTTTAACTTCTGCTCGGCACGACGTATTATCAAAATATTACGAAAAAAATTACCCAGAAGTGGTTGACCCCAACACCCCAGAAGCGGTTAGGTTTAGTGGCAGCAAAAAATTAACTGACAGCTATAATGGTTATATAATTGGAGATTTATTGACCGCTCCTACCCGCACCTATTTACCAATATTAAAAAAAGTATTTGAAAAAATTGATCCATCACAAATAAATGGTTTAATAAATTGTACTGGTGGCGGACAAACTAAAGTGATGCATTTTGCCAAAAACGTTAGCATTATAAAAGATAACCTATTTAAAACCCCGCCTGTTTTTAATTTGATAAAAGAGGAAGCTGACACTAACGATAAAGAATTATACAAGGTTTTTAACATGGGCCACCGGTTAGAGTTTTATGTAAACCCATCAATAGCATCGGCAATAATTAATATTGCAAATCAATTTAACGTAGAGGCTCAAATTATTGGTAAAGTAGTAAATTCAGAGAATACCGAACTTAATATTATTAATAATGGGCAAAATTTTATTTACCAAAAATAAATACGCTCACAAACATTATAAAATATTGAAGTTTTAAATGCTTATAGGGCAGCTATTTATTTAAAATACACCAACAATTTCTTCATTATTACTTTGCACAAACTGTCATTTTTGTTACCATTTTTAAAATAATGTTTAATTATTTTTGTAACAAATTACTGTGTAAGGCATCTTATATATAGCATTTAGGTACACAATATTTTTTACGCACTAAAATAAAATCAATAATGAAAAGAAATTTTACAATTTTACTGTTGTTATTTTTAACAATAGCAGCTATTTTACCTGCAAAAGCTAACCAAGTTAGTTTAGCCGACGCCGAAATTATGGCCAAGCATGTTTTTAAAAAAGCTTTACAAGCCGATAACAAATCTTTAAAAACAGATGCTGTTAGTATAAGCTCAATCTTCACCGAAAAAGATGGAGCCACTCCTTTATATACAATTTATAATTTTGCGCCTAAAGGCTTTGTTATACTTTCTGCAGAAGATAACTATAATGCATTGTTAGCATTTTCAACAGAAAACGCGATCAACTTTGAGACGAAAAATGAAAATCCTGTTTATACAGACATCTTAAAATCTCACGAAATACGAATAAAGTATGTAAGAGAAAACAACATTAAAGCTACACCTGAAATTGAAAAAGAATGGGCTAATTTAAGGCTTGCTATTCACTCAACTGCAAAAAAATCTGTTAATTTAGAAATTGTGGTTTCTCCACTAACCACAACCAAATGGGGACAAGGCACATTTTACAATCAATTTTTACCTACCGATACCGCTTCGGCGCAAGACGATCATGTTTGGGGAGGTTGTATACCTTTGGCAATGTCGCAATTAATTAAGTTTCATAATTGGCCGCCACAAGGTAATGGTTCTAATACCTATACAGATGATAGCTATGGAGTACAAAGCGCCGAATTTTGTGGTACAGATTATAATTGGGATAATATGCCCGACCAATTAACGGATTACAATGAAGATGTTGCAACTTTGGTAAGCCAAATGGGTATTGCTACTAATACTGATTATAGCCCTTCATACACCTCAACTTATGTAAGTTACGTTAGAAATGCTTTTGTTAGTTATTTTAATTTTGATGAATCAGCAGCATATTTTTTTGATGCTTATAATGATTTTCCATGGGTAGCTCGCCAAGAATTAGATGCAGGAAGACCGCTTATAATAACTGGTAATAACTCTACTGGCCAAGTTAACCATTGTTGGGTAGTAGATGGTTATGGTTATTTAACAGATGCTACTGTTACACAGGCCGAATATTTTCATATGAACTGGGGTTGGAATGGAGAATACAACGGTTGGTATTTAGATAATGGCACCAACTGGAAACCTGCCGAAGGGCAAGATTTAGATGCTACCATTCGCTATATATTTGATAGGTACGTAATTTATAAACTTTTCCCAGCAGCAGATGAATGTGCTCCTCCTACAACAGCTTATGTGTCATCAATTAATGATACTTATACTTACTTGTATTACCAAAACCGCTTGTTAGAAGAAGATATTCAATTTAGGTATAGAGCAGTTGGCAGCACTCAATGGACAGAGCTGGAACCAAGCTCTAATTACTATAAATATTTAGGTGACCTTTCTGCTAACACGCTGTACGAATTTGAAGCTAAAAGAAATTGTTGTGGTGGCGTATGGTCAAATTATGGCCCAGCAAACACATTTAGAACTGCACCAGCAGGGCAAACTTGTAAATATTTTACTAAGTCAACCGCTACTGACTATGCACAAATAGCTGGCTACGATTTAGCAACACACAACTTATACCGTATAGATTATAACCAAAATGGTTACGTTTACATTTACGGTTTTAAAGAATCGTGCAATAGCGATGCTACAACTTCTTATTTTGATTGTTATGGTGAAAGTGTGCCAATTAGTACAATAGGCAATGCCTCATATTCAACACTTAACTTAAACGATTGTACAATTCCTGTTGATTGTGCTAACAATACCGGTACTTTCTTTTTTACACAATGCGATAGCGGTGAAAGCTATTACTTTATTGAAGCAGAAGATGGTATTATTTACGATCCTTATTTTCCTGACAGTTTAGATATTGTTTTTGCCGAAGGAACTACTGTAAATTTTGATTTTGTAAAAGCTGCTTTTGGTTCACCGTGTTCTATAGCTACTGGTGGCGCAATTTGGTTTACTTGTATTGAATACAATACTGATAATGTTCCAGATGATAGCTCAGGTTCAGAAATTTTTCAAACTTATCCATTTTTAAAGGACTTAGTTGATCCAACCAACTGCACAACAGAAAAAATTGAGGTGTATGATAAAGGAAATTATGCTTACATTAACATTTCGTATGCTAACGGTACAGTAGATTTTTACTTAAATACAGGCACTTATTATTGTGGCAATCGCCCTAACCGTGTTTGTACCGAATTATACAATTTAACTGATGGCGATATTACTACCACTTGGTCTTGTGGCGGAACTACTACTAATCCAGAGCCAGAACCAGAACCAGAGCCAGAGCCAGATCCTACTTGTAGTAATGAAATTGGAGATTTGTCCACCAGTTATCGTACCACAACATCTGTATATTTGTATACACCCCAGCCATTAGGTGTAATTCCTAATCAATTTAGGTATCGCCCTGTTGGTTCTACCGAGTGGGCCTTAACTGATATTTCTGACAAATATTACAAAAAAGCAACTGACATTACTGCCGGTGTTGAATATGAGTTTCAAGTGCGCAACGAATGTTCAACTGATTCTTGGTCGGAATATACAGCCTCTTATTATTTTAATATAAATGGAGCAATGGCAAATTCAAAACAAATTTTACCTGCTTTAAGCAAACTTGAATTAAATAACAGAACGCATGAAGGGGTAATGAAAATATATCCGAACCCTGCATCTAACAATATTTTAATAACAGGTTTTAGCACAACAGAAAATGAAGTTGAGCTTACCATTATTGATTTAATAGGTAATGTTGTACTTAACAAATTGTACAATTCGCAAAACGATGCCATTAGGCTAACAGTTGAAGACTTAGCTACAGGCATTTATATTGCCGAAATTAAACAAGGAAGCCAATACTTAATCAAGAAATTTATAAAGGAATAAAGTATATAATAGTTTGATTATAATGCGTCTAAGAATAAAACCTTAGACGCATTTTTTTTTAAACTAAACAAATGGATATAAAATAAACAATTGTAGCCACAGTAACATAATTTTTAGAAGCGAAACGGTTGACCCTCGCAAAAACTTAGGTCCCGCCATCCGTTCAAATACCATTTTGCCAACGCTACAAAAGCCCAGCCTAAAATGGTATAACCACTCTTGTCGGGGCTATTTTTCCACCTTCGCTCCGTCGTATTAACCGTTTATACAAGTGTTGTTTCAAAAAAAGTCATACTTTGTTTGCACAATTCAAGGTTTCCAAATTTGCCCACCTACACAATCTTTATTAGCACCTGTAACTACTTTAAGGCAGTTAGCACTATTGTTCATTTTTAAAACGCCTAACAAACCAAATATAATTGCCTCTTTATATTCAATAATTTCGGTTGTAGGTATGCATACTTCAATTGGTAAGCTGGTTTTTATAGTTTCTACCAAAAATTTGTTTAGTGTTCCTCCCCCACTCAATAAAACTTTCTCATTTTTTTGTTGATAGTTTTTTAAAATTACTATTTTAATTTGATGTGCTATATGTTGATAAATGGTATGTAATTTATCTTCTATTTCAATATTAAAACGATCTATTTCTGGTACAAAAACATCAATACAATTTTTTGCATCTAAACTTTTGGGGGCTTGTTTATTGTAATATTCATTTTCATTCAATTTATTAAACAATAGTTTATTAATTTTACCAATACGTCCTATTTGCCCATCTCTATCAAACTCAAAACCTAATTGGCGAGTATAGTGGTTTAACAATACGTTACAAGGCGAAATATCATAAGCTAACAACACTTCGTTTTTATTTTGAATAGTAATATTACTTATACCGCCCAGGTTTATACAGTAGTTAAAATTATTATAAAAATGAAAATCACCTATTGGCACTAAAGGCGCACCTTGCCCACCAAGTTCAACATCTAAATTTCTAAAATTATTAATACAGGTAATGTTTGTTTTTTTTGCTATTGTAGCTCCATCTCCTAATTGAATAGTCGCTTTTTTATGTGGATTATGATAAACAGTTTGCCCGTGGTTGGCTACAAAATCTATTGTTTCAATGTTATGTTCTTTTATAAATTGATTAATAATTTTTGCATAGTAAGCTCCTAACTTTACATCTAATATATGGTTGTCTATAGGTTGGTTTTCTATTGCCGCTCTAATTTCAGCTATTAATTCGTTACCAAAGTTATAGGTTTTAGCTTGTATTAGTTTAAAACTCCATTTTTCATTTTCTAAAAAATACTTGCAATAGGCTAAGTCTATTCCATCTAAAGAAGTACCCGACATTGCACCAATAGCATAATATTGTTTCATCAGTTATTTTAAAATTTTAATTGCACCCATTTATTTGATCTAATATAATATGCCGACCATATTAATATAATTACCCAATATACAAACTCTGCCAACCAAGCCATTAATAAGCCACCTTTTAGTATAAATACTACAAAATAAGTAAACATCAAATAGCCAAAAACTGCTGCAATTTGTATTTTTAAAGATACCCTAATAGCCCCAACCCCAATTACGGTATAATATATACCCGAGCTAATGGAATACAACATTAAAATACTAGTAAGTAAATACAACAAGGGTTTTGAGGCCGCTATTAGGCTTACATCGTTTGTTATTATACTTAAAAAACCAGCTGGAAAAATTAAGATGACTACACAAAAAACAGCGGTGCAAATTATACTTAGCCAAAGTATTTTTACGGTAGTGGGCCAAACCATATTTTGACCTCGTTGGCCCAATAAATTGCTTATTATGGTTTGCCCTGCCGAACCTAAGCCAGTAGTTGGCACCATAAAAAATAAGTAGAGCGTTTTAATAATATTAGAAATTGCTAACTCTTGCTCGCCTAACTTTTCGATACAACTAAAAAATAAAAACCAACTACCAATACCAAACAAAAATTGCGTTACAATAGGTATTGACAATTTTATTATACTTTTTATAAGGTTTAAACTTAATAAATGATTTTTAAAAAGTTGAAATTGCTTTTGAATGTTGCTAAAAAAAGTAAATACCAACAAAAATATACTGGCTCCTGCTTCTGCAATTGAAGATGCTAAACCTGCGCCTGCAATACCCATTGGCGAAAAACCCATCTTACCAAAAACAAAAACATAATTTAAGCAAATATTTAATAAGGCTAAAATAACGGTGCTATAAATAATTGGTTTGGTTTTACCAATGCCTGTATAAAATGACATTAAAGCAAAACCAGTAAAAGAAAAAAACAAGCTAAAGTTACGATAATCTAAATAAGTAGCACCAGCGTTTAAAATTGCTTTAGAGTTGATAAAAAAGCCAAGTATAAAATCTCCATAAAAATAAAGTAGTAAAAAAATTACTATTGCAATGCTCAATTGAAAGTATAGCACATTCCAAAATATATGTGCAATACCCCTAAAATTCTTTTCTCCTGCTCGGCGTGCTATAATAATTTGAGCGCCTTTGCTAAAGCCCAAGCCTATCATTACAAACGAGTAAAAAAAAATACCGACCAAACCAATAGCTGCTAACTCGGTTTGGCCAACACGGCCTAAAAAAATGGTATCGGTTAAATTAATAATATTTTGTGCCAAACTACTTATCATTATTGGATAAGCAATTGCCCAAATACCTTTGTATGACGGTTGTAATTGCACTATAAATACACCTTTTTAACTAAAACTAAAATACCGTTGATTTAAATTGTATTAAATTACTTGCAAAGTAATGACAATTTTTTTTCAAAAAAACCTTATAATTGCATAAGCCTAAACATATAAACGGTATTATGTCTATAATTAGAATTATTTTAAATGTATTATTAGTTGCCTTTGTGGCCTTTTTGGGTTGGAAACTGGTAAATGATATAAAAGGACCTATTGCATATGAAGAAGAAAGGAAGATTAGATTAGAAGCTGCAGTTGTTAAACTTAAAGAAATTAGAAAAGCCCAAATAATGTATAAGCGTAAGTACGCAAGCTATATTGGTGATTTAGATACGCTAAAACAGTTTATTATGAACGATAGTGTAATGATTATTAATCAAATTGGCGACCCTAACGATTCTACTGTTGTTGTTAAAAAAGATACGGCATGGATAATGGTACTCGACAGCCTTTATAAAACTGACAAAAACAAACCTAAAGAATTAGATATTGTGCCATTTAGTGGTGGTGAAAAATTTATGGCTGATGCTGGTGAGATTACAAAAAATAAAGTAAAGGTTAAAGTTTTTAAGGCTTGGTCAACTTTAGGTACGGTATACAAAGGCTTAAATAGGCAATACTTTGATCCTAAAAAAGAATTATTTGTCGGTTCAATGGAAGATGCGACCACTTCAGGCAGTTGGGATTAAGTATTTTAGTGAAACATACACAAGTTTATAAAGCTGACGCAGCATTAGTGCGAAATGGTAATAGCATTTTGTCAATTTTAATTGGTAACAAAACAATTAAATATGCTATTTACAATGATGCTTTTGATTTGCTTGATCTTTCCTTCATCACCAACCCAAATTCTATTAATTTAGATGTTTCAAAAATATTAGAATCTCCATTATTTAGTTCAATATCTTACCAAACTTGTATTATTGGTTTGGTAAGCGAATTTGCCGTAATTCCTCAAGAGTATTTTGATGATAACAAAATGCAGGCGTATTTAGCCAAACAATTAGGGCAAGATTATAAGGTTGCCTACAGCTATGATATTTTAGAAAATCCTAATATTAGAATTGTTTATAAAAAGGATAATGAGCTAACCATGCAACTAAATAGCTTTTTAAAAAACACCAAAGTATATAATAGTGTTAGCCCATTAATAAGCAACATGGTAGCTAACTATAAAACCAATACTGCCATCTTAAATAATTTTTTTGAAGATAAATTTGATTATATTTGTTTAAAACAAGGGAAGTTACAAATGGCTAATCGCTACAAATGTGATACGCCTGAAAACTATTTATACTACTTACTAAATGCTATGCAAATAAATAGGGCGTCAACAGATAATACTAAAGTGATCCTTAGTGGTGTTATAGATGATGCTGATTATCATACAAAACTCTCTCAAAGTTATATACCTAATATTGCTTTATTGTACGATAAGGTTAACAGCGCTGCCAACACCATTGCATTGAGCAAGCATTATAATTTATTAGCACTTGCCAAATGCGCATTATAGGCGGCCACAACAAAGGATATAGGTTTACGCCGCCCAGAAAAAATCCGGCTCGGCCAACTACTGATGTTGCTAAGGAAGGCTTATTTAATGTACTCACTAACCAGTTTGATTTTAGCGAACTAAAAGTATTAGATATATTTGGTGGCACGGGCAGCATCAGTTACGAGTTTGCCTCTCGTGGATCTGATGATATAACAACGGTAGAAATTTTTTATCCTAACGTAAAATTTATTAAAACAACTGCTGAAAAGTTAGACTTTAATATTAGAGTTTACAAGCAAGATGTATTTAAATTTATAAATAGTTGTGCTGATAGTTTTGATGTTATTTTTGCTGGGCCACCCTACCCGCTAAATAAAATTCCTCAAATACCCCAACTAATATTTCAAAAAAAATTGTTAGTTGAAGGTGGTTGGCTAATTCTTGAACATAACCCTGATCATAACTTTGAAAAAGCAGATAATTTTTTAAAGTATAAGAATTACGGAACTACCATTTTTAGTATTTTTGAGCAAAATAAACCAATTACTATATGAATAATAGAATTGCCGTTTGCCCTGGTTCTTTTGATCCGATAACCATTGGCCACATTGATATTATTAATAGAGCTTTACCAATTTTTGATAAAATTATAGTTGCATTGGGTTATAATCAGCAAAAAAAATATTTATTTGATAAAGAAAAGAGGATTGAATTTATTAACAACATATTTAAAAATGAACCAAAAATTAGTTGTAGCTCTTACAAAGGTTTAACGGTAAATTTTTGCAAAACTGTAAATGCTAAATATTTAATACGTGGCTTACGCTCTTCGGCAGATTTTGAATACGAAAAAGGAATTGCTTTGTTAAACCAAAGTATATCAGAGGTAGAAACTGTTTTTTTAATTAGTAGACCTCAATATTCGCACATAAGCTCGAGTATTGTACGCGAAATTATAATAAATGGTGGCGATGCAAGGCAGTTTTTACCTAATGAAGTTCAATTTTAACGCTCTATTTTTTTCGAAATTGCTGCTGCAATATTACTAAATTCTTCTTTTGTTAATTCAACCCTTGGTTTAGTAAAATTTAAATCGCCAATGCTGTTAATGGGTACTAAATGAATGTGAGCATGAGGTACTTCTAAACCAATTACTGCAACACCTATTCTATTGCATTCAATAGTAGCTTCAATAGCAGTAGCTACTATTTTGCTAAAAGCAAATAAACCGTTATAAATATCGTTTGGCAAATCAAAAAGATAATCAACCGCTAACTTAGGCACTATTAAAGTATGGCCTTTGTGTAGCGGATTAATATCTAAAAAGGCAAAATAATCATCAGTTTCTGCCAATTTATAGCTTGGTATTTCGCCATTAATAATTTTAGTAAATATGCTGGCCATTAAATTGAAATATTTAGTACTTCAAACTCCATTTCACCTGCAGGTACTTTTATTATAGCTATCTCCCCTATTTTTTTTCCTATTAATCCTTTACCAATTGGTGAACCTATTGATATTTTCATTTCTTTTAAATTAGCTTCCTCTTCTGAAACAATGGTATAGGTAAATTCCTTATTCATTTTTTTATTTAACACGGTTACCTTTGACAAAATCATTACTTGAGAAATATTCATTTGACTTTTGTCTAAAACACGTGCATTACCTGCAGCACCTTCTAGCCGAGCTATTTTGGCTTCCATTAAGCCCTGTGCTTCTTTAGCTGCATCATACTCTGCATTTTCCGACAAATCGCCCTTTTCCCTTGCTTCTGCAATTTGCTTCGCCATATTGGCTCTACCTTTGGTTTTTAAGTACTCTAATTCTGCTCTAAGTTTTTCTAAACCCTCTTTGGTAAAATATTTTACATCTGACATATATATAGCTATAATTAAAAAAAAAGAACGTTTCGGCAAGCGAAACGTTCCATTAAAAATACATTTTTTTCTTAAAAATTACAAATCTAATCTTAAAGCAATTTTATGAGTGCCCTCAAACATACGAGTAGCAACATAACAATAGTCTAAACCTAGTTTACTACTGCTTTCTTTACTCATTGGCAATTCTACTGAAAAGCCTCCACTGTAACCATTATGAATATTAGTAGCCCCATCTTCATCAAATGGATCAAACATACCATCTTCATATCGGTAACCGGCTCGTAACATAAATATATCCAATAAGGCAAACTCGGCAGCCAAGCCAATCATATCTCGGGTAAATGAATTTGACCTAAAATTACCCATAATAGTTAGCCTATTTTTTTCTCCTAAATTAAAGTCATAAGCAACACCTATATTTAAAAGTGTAGGTAATTCGTATTTTTGAGTGCGTTGCTCTACTGTTATATTGTAATCTCCAGCATCTGGTTCTAACAAGGCAATTGACAAGCCATCGCCACTATAGCGCATTGGTGCGCCTACGTTTCTTAATGCAATACCAAACCTAAAATCGTCATTACTACCTGCAGTGTATAATATACCAACATCTAATGCAACACTTGATGCGGTTACGTTAGAAATTGATTCGTTAACTAAACGCACGGTTAAGCCACCGCTAATACTGTTTGAAAATGTGTGTGCATAAGCCAAACCCATATTAAAATAAGATGGGGTAAATGTAGCTCCTGTACCTTCGGGTAAATTTTCGGTTGTAATTTCAATATCGCCAACTGTGGTTGACATTATACTGATACCCATTACGCCCGATTCACCAATTTTTTGGCCAAAACCAGCTGCGCTTACACTAACACCACTGCCTCTCCACCAAAAGTTATGCGATAACACCACCTGAGTTTTGTTTAACTTTGCTAGGCCGCCTACATTTAAACGCATGGCCTCTACGCCAAATACGTGTACAGAGTTTAAGCCCATAAAACCTGAACTACGTGCCCACGGGTTTATTAAAAGCTGGTATGCGCCCGCCTCGCCTGCTCTATCAGTATTGCCAGCAAATGTAGTTGCATAGCTTAATGCTATTAGTATTATTGTTATTAATTTATTTTTCATCTTTTGGTTTTAATAATTATTAAAAGGTGTCTAAATCAGTAGGTCTAAGTATACCAAACCATTTCATCGTTCGCTCGCCTATTTCAGGTGCGTCAAAATGAAAGATATACATACCACTTGAAATTTTTATATTTTTACTATTAGTAAGATCCCAGTCTTGTGTGTTTACACTTAGGTCTCCTTTCGAATAGTCAAAATTAGGTCCTACATCACGTTTGAACTTACGTATTAATGTACCATCTAATGTTAAAATAGTGATGTTTACAGTATTGGGTAAGTTAGTTATTTTCACTCTGTTATCTAACTGTCCTGTTTCGTAAGTTGAAAAACCATAATAAGGGTTTGGTACAATTTGTATCATATTCAACGCTTCTTCTGCAGCAGCTTCATTGCCTATTATGGCCGACTTATTTTGGAAACTGAATTGATAAGATGGGTCTTCTAATGTGCCGTCACCATCATTATCATATAGCGTATATGGTTTAGATACTCGTGCTTTTATGGTTACATCATTTGGTACTAACCCTTCAGCTGGTGTTAGCAATTCTTTTCCTCTTTCTAAAATTGGCAACAATACCCACGATGCGTCTTCATAAGTTTTGGCAAGTTGCGTAGGAGTTCCACCTAATTTTGATGCTAAAGCGGCACCTTCATCGTAGGTAGTTTTCATTACATAAACATAGTGCATACCTCCGAACAAAATATTACCAAGGCCACCACCTTCACGAGCTATATTACTTGTTGGGTTCCAAAGCATATCGCCACCATTCTCTCCTAAAAAAAACGAATTTTCACCAAACATCATATTCAATCGTCTACCTTTTTCAACATCAATTGCATAACCAGGAAAGTATGACATTCCGGTACTACCTTCTATATCGTTTCCATCTTTATCTTTTGATGTTGATTTACGCAATCCATTTCTTTTAGCTGCTCCAATACTAAGTTCGTTCGAATTAGCTAACTCTACCACAGGGCATTTTGTCCATTTTGATTTATCTGAAGTAAATACGATATCAACACTTAATAAAGAAAACAACGTATTTCTTGGTATTGTCGAATCGCTAACTTCTACTGCTGGCCCAGGGTATTCATTTGATGTTAAGCAATATGGCGCAATTTGTCTATCCAAGGCATTTTCATAAACGCCTTCTGGGTCGTACGGGTAATCTTCAAATACTAGTACATTGTCATTTTCATTTGCAGGTGTTGCATCAATTCCTTCAGAATCGCCAGATCGTATCCAGTTTAATGGTGTGGCTCCATTTACATCTGCCACTAAGTTTATCCAAGTATTGTTTAAGTCAGATTGCTCTATGGAAGTACCAATTAATTCTTGAGTTGAATTATTTTCATCCTTTGTAGGATCGGTACCGGTAACATAACTTGCCCCAACTGTAAAACCTTGCGGTGCAGTTGCACTAATATTAGGTGCTACAAAATATGGTATAGCTTGCGCGGCTGTAAAGCTATATTTTCCATCTTCTGGGTAAGTTTCACCTGTGGTAATATTTTCTATATCCCAGGTTGATTCAGGATCTAAAATGCCTACCGCGTTATCACTATCAACCATTCTAACTCTATACTCGTCATTTTGTATTATAAAAGGATCATAAATATTAACATCAATAGGGCCAGCACCTGCTTTATAGGTTGGCTTGGCTACTGCGTAATCAGTTAAAATTTTAGTAATCGTTTCCTCTGTAAGATCTAAAAACAAACCACCATTACCGGTACCACCTAAGGTTGTAATTTCTACTGATTCACCATACTGCGAATTTAATATTAGCCCATTTTTTTGTGGGGTAGGTACGTGAGGTATGCCAACATACTGTTGAATATTATTTCTGCCACCTAAATATGCAACTGTTTGCCCTATTGCGTCGCCACCATCAACAAGTTCAAATGGTTCAAACTCGTTGTGTGCGTAAGCAATAGCCATAAAATAATAAGCTTTATTATTTACAATTGGTTCGTTACTAAATCCATCAATTTCAAAAGTAAAAGTACTTTGTATACCTTCATTAGCACCACTAACTTTTTGTTCTCCAAAATAAAGTTGTGTAGCTGGTTCTCTACTATAGTTATAAATTTCTGAAATACCATCACGCACATCAACTTGGTAAACCAGTTTTGCTCTGTCTTGATCGTTCAAATCACTTGCTGAAATTTTTGCATCTCTAAGTTGATAAATTTGATAGCCTTGAAAGGTATAGGTAGAGTCTTCTTTGCCACCTAATAATGGGTCAAACTCATCATAACTTAAATTGTAATTATTTGAGTTTTCTTCATTATACATGCCAATAATTAGTTGCCTGTCTAACTCACGAATAAATAAATTTGGTGCATCGGGGCCGTCCAATATTTCAAAGCTATTATCAAAAAGTGCTTGTGCTTTTTTGTCGGCAGCTAAAATAGGTTGAAAAGATGGGCAAGGATAATCTGCCTCTGGTACCCAAACTACACCAATAATAACGTCGTTTATTTTACCTGGTTCTAATATAAATGGGCCAGAAACTTGTAAAAATCTTCTATCCATAGGCTCATTTGGCACACTACATTCCGACCAAACACCTTCACCATCAGGTGTGGACGGATCACTTGGAAACATAAAAGTAGTGGGCTCTGTACCACCAGTACCATTACCACCAAAGGTAATTTGATTTCCGTTTTTCCAAACCCCAGCCATATAACCGTAATAGTGTGAGGCGTTTTCGGGGTTACCTATATCTGTAAAGTCATTATTGTAATATATGAAAGCTGACATTCCCAATTCGTTTCCTTCTTCATCTAAGGGGCCTTTAAAATAATCAACTCCTAACATTGGTATTTCATCGCCATAGCCTTGCTCTGTATCATCAAAATCATCGCCATTATAAACAATACCTAAACTTTCTTCAACATTACAACCCACAAAGTCGTCCTCAAAATTACCAAGATCTGGATCTACCCATTGTGCAAAGTAAACCGAATCTAAGGTTGAGGTTGCTTTGTTGTCTATAACATATTTATAGAACGTCATATTGTTTATTTCGTCATTGGTTTTAAAGGCAAAGGCTGTTGCGCTTATTTCGAGTCCTATTGCTTCTCCACCAGTTTCGGTATGTACATTTCCTTTATCATTATAAATCCACCAGATTATTTGATCTGGTACTACATCTGATTGTTCTCCTTTTAACTCTCCCAAAGAAGGAAAGTCGCCCCTTGTTGGGTCATAAGTACCGTCTCCATCTACATCAAAAAAGGGTGCCATAGCCTTACCAGCTGGTAATGAAAAGCCTGTTGCTACCTCAAAAAACGGATTGTCTTTTCCAGGCCATTCTAATAATGCTTCACTAATAGCTCTAACATCAGTTTCGGTTAATGAAGTTCCTTTTTCTTCAAATTTTGCTTGTAATAAGGCTATGTCTTCGCTGTTTACTTCAAAAAAACGATCGTAATTACTGCAAGTTAATGCTTCAACATCACCGTTGTCATCTAAGGGGCCTGCCCAAAAATCGTTACCACTCTGTCGATAGGTTTGCGCTGCTACTTTTAGTTGACCACTTCCATCAATTCCACCTATCCAAATTGAGCCTGCAAAAAGTGAGTGCTTTGAAACACCGTCTCCGGTTACTTTGGGTACTTCGTATTGTGGATTATTTGATAAATCCCACCACATGTCACCACCATTTTGAAGCCTTGTTTTTACATTATTTACATTTAAAAATGTAAAGGCTGTTGGTGCTGCACAATCGGCAGCCGATTTTTTTAATAAAGCCTCTGCTCTATTACTATTTTTATGCGCACCTTTCACCACGTTCATTCTAGCTGAAGCATCAACAGAAAGAATCAAAACGATTATAAGGGTAAAAAATAAATTATATATAATTTTCATTTTATTGTTTTCTGATTTTTAAAAACTAAAAGAAGCTCCCAAACGAATTGTTCTTGGCCGTGAATAATTATTTGGATTGTTTACTGATATGTCGTACAAGTCTTCAAATGACTGTGGGTTATTTACCTGTGATATTTCATTTTGTCCTTCAATTGAAGCAAGGTAGCCATCATCTGTAGGTACACCAGTAAAACCATACACGTTTATAATGTTTTGGGTATTAAACAAGTTTTGTACTTGCAGATATAAATTAAATGCGTTTTCTTTTTGAGTTCCTTCGTCTTTATTGCCTGTTTTAAAAACAAAGTCTTTATCTGCTCTAATATCAACCTTAGCATTCCACGGCAATCTTGAGCCGTTAGGGCTGCCGTCTAATCGAGTTCTTCCTGCTCTTCCAAATATGGCAGTTGGAGCAGGCGTACCTCCTAATTTTGTAAAAGGTTCGCCAGAACGTGCCCTAATAGTAGTATTTAAGCCAAAATAGGCCAGTACTGGAAAATTGCCAATCATTGGGCCTTTATATTTTTTGCCTCCTTTAAAACGATAATCTATTGAGGTAACTAATAGGTGACGAGAATCAAAATCTAACGGAAAAATAGCTCTTAAATTAGGTTGACCAGAGTTTACTACCGCTGCACCTGTAACGTCGTTTGAGCCAGTACCTTCTGCAAATTGCAGGGTGTAGGTGGCTAATATTCTTAAATTTCCGGTTCTGCGCAAATCATAGGTAACTTCAAGGCCTTTTACGGTACCAAAATCTTGATTTAAAAAAGTGGTGTATTCACGAGGATAGGCATAATTCACTCGTCCAAACTGTACCATATCTTTCATTTCTCTATAAAAACCTGCTAGTGTTAAGGCGGATGATTTACTCAAACGTTGCTTAAAACCAATTTGATAATCAATTGTTTTTTCGGGTTTTAAGTTTGGGTTATTAAGAGTACCGGTACTATTTTCTACCGCAAAATAATAATCAAAAGCAGTAGCTAACAGTCTACCTTGTGGCCGCTGCGCTAATCTGTCGTAATGTGCAAAAAACTGTGCATTATCCGACATATTGAAAGAGAATGCCAACCGTGGCATAATGCTAAATTGTGGTTGATAATCTTCAAAAGCAGTGCTTGGATCAAATCCCTCATTTTGAATGTTTAAGCCTTCACTTGAACTTTGTGCGGTTACCGGAATTGGGTTTACATCTGACAATACTCTTGGATCTTTTATAAATTCACCTGTTGAATCGTACCAATCATTACCATTTCTATAAGCAACTATTGTTGATAAATTATCTCTGGTATTGCTAGGATTATAAATTGGGCTATCACCATAAACTACCCAATCTGCTTCTACATTTTCGGGGTGTGTACCATCCAAATCACGATTGAGTTCCCCAGGTATTTCGTCAACAGTTTTTACACCAAAAAGGCTGTATTCATCTTTCAATACTTTTTGGTTTGCATCAAACCTGTCAACCCTAACGCCAATATTAAATACCAAATCTTTAAAAGCAAACTTGTCTTGCAAATAAGCGGCAGCATAAATTGGTTGGAAAGCTGGTACTGATAGTTTCAAATTCCCATATTTATCTCTTTCGTTGAAAAAATCTTCAAAACTGGGTTGTTCTGATAGTTTATTGCCTAAATAATCATAACCATAATAACCGCCAACTGCGCCCGCATCAACTAATTCTAATGCTGAAAACATATTAATATCGAAAGTAGATGGATCTAAATTATCAATATCTACCCAACTATCTATCGAAGTTCCTAACTTAGTTCTAAGTTGTTCGGCAAAAAAGCTTGGGCTGGTTCTTGCGCCATATTCATAAGTTAATAAATCTCTATCGTCAATAAAATTATTATTGTTAGAAGCAAAATCATACACACTTATGGAATCAACTATTGCATAATTCACAGTTTGTTCACCATCATCATCAATTGTGTATAAATCGCTTTGTGTGTTATTCAAATCATCTAAAGTAAATGGAATTTGCTCACCTTCAATATCTCTTGTAAGCACATACAATCTGGGTCTGCCTTGTGAATCTTCTAAAAGAGCGTCTAAATGTGAGTTAGCACTTAAACGCATTCTTTGCCATATACCTGTTGGGCTAATTCCCCAACCTCGTTCTACACGTTGGTCATATTCTAATCCAAATTCAATAGCATGTTTGCTTCTTTCGGATTTGCCCGATTTAATATCAACAGACCCATTTATTACGGCACGATATTGATCGTTATCATTATTATTTTGTCCTCCATAAACTCTACCTGGGTTATACCATATATTATATGCTGTTTGTGCAGAAGCAATTCTGGAACCATTAATGATACCAGCACCAGACTCAATTTGAAGAAATGACTGTGGTAAGCTGCCATTACTGTGTTCAAAATCGTAATATTGATTTGTATAATTTGCTAAAAGTGGGTTTATATCAAAGTTAGGTGTAAAATCAATACCTGTATTGGTAAAGCCAGAAAACACAGGTCTAAAAGTTGAGTCATCGTCTCCAAATTCAGGGAAATCTTTAAAATCTAATGTAGGAAATCTGTTACTTTTAAATTTACCAATGTAGCCATAATCAAAAAATCTATCTTGGTGGCGTGCACTAGTTCTATCAAACAGGTATTTAGTATAATCGAGTTGTATGGAGTAGAAGACATTTGAAAAAATAGGTTGTTTGGTATTTTCGTCTTCTGTTGGTGCTGATAAATCTTGATTGCCAAAGCGTTGTGTAAAACGAACATATCCTCTGTAAGTTTGAGAACTTTGTATCGGATTACCATCTTCATTAGCCAATGAATAAAGACGTACTGGGAGATTTCTTTTTTCATAATTTGCGGTACCTCCTAAGGTAACACCAATATTACGTGATGGTGCAAAATCTATTTTCATTGATCCTCCAAAGGCTTCTTTGGCCACGTTTGGTCTTGCCTTTCTCAATTCTAAATCTTCTTGGGTAATTTGCTCCATACTTTTACTTATTGAGCCACCAGAATTTAAAATAAGTGGATTCTGGCTTACAAATTCCTTTACCTCATCTTTTAAAACGTAAGCCCCAGTTGCTGGTGGATCGTCATCTTTTTCACGTAAATATTCACCGGCAATAAAAAAGCCTAATATTGATTTTTCGTTTTTTTCTCCTTTATTAACTTTTAAAAGTGGGCCAGAAAGGCTGCCTGTAAATAAATTGTAGCCAAAAGGATCTAAAAATTGAGAGGTTAACACTTCTACACCGCCCGAAAATTGTTCGGCAGCGCCTCTTGTTGTAATGCTAATAACCCCACCTGTAGCATCACCGTATTTAGCTGGCAAACCACCGGTAAGCACAGTTACCTGCTCAATGGATTGTTGTGGTATGGCTGCCGACCCTCTAACTCTTATACCATCAATAAAAAACTCTGTTGCATTAGAACGAGAACCTTTTATATTTACGCTACCGCCTTCATCTGCTTGATAAACACCAGCTGATGTTGAAGCAATTGAGTTTACATTTCTTGTTGGCAGGTTTTCAATATCTTCTTTGGTTACCGTATTACCTGTTGAGGTTTTATCTTGCTCTATTAATGGTACTTTATACTCAACAATAACAATTTCATCTAAAAGTTCACTTTTTGAGCCCATTGGTATATCTAAAAAAGTAGTTTTATCTGATATTACTAATACCCCTTGAGTTATTTGTGAGGCATAACCAATAAAGTTTACTTCTACATCGTAAGAGCCTGCTGGTACTGGTTTAATAGAGTAGTAACCATCAAAATCGGTTTGTGCCCCTGTTACCGATCCTGCAATTTTTATGGTTACGTTGGCAAAAGGAAGACCTTCTCCTGAATCGGCATCTGATACTTTACCCTGTATTTCGCCAGATTGTGCATAAGCACAGAGGTAAAATAATAAAGAAAATACAATTAATATGTAATGTTTAGCCATAATCCTATAATTGATAATTTGTATTAAGTAAATGTTAAATTTTTGAGGTGACACAAAAATATCGAAATCATTTTCAAAAACAAATATATCTACAAAATAATGCAGTTTAAGTGACTTAGCCAAAACTTACATTTGTATGACACAATGATGACTTAATTATGAATAATATAATTATGATTGAAAAATAGCGGAATGTTGAACAGTAATAAAAGTGCTATTTCCTTTTCCTAATAAAGTGAAATAATCTTTTTTGAAAGGATATCGGCTATTTTAAATTCTGCCTCTAACGACCAACCAGCAACGTGGGGCGTAACTATTGTTTTGTTAGAGCGCACCAATTTTTTAAACAATTGCTTTTGCCTAAAAGTTATGGTAGCAAGGTTTTCGTTTTCAAAAACATCTAACCCAATACCTTTTAATTTTTTATTTTTTAGGGCTTGCCAAACATCTCGAGTATTCATTATCATTCCTCTTGAAGTATTTATTAAATAAATAGGTTTATCAAATTGATTGATAAAGTTGGCGTTTATATATTCGAAAGTTTCGGTATTGCCTTGCAGGTGAACACTTACAATGTCCGCTTTTTCAAAAATTTCATTTAAAGAAGTTTCTTTAATGGCATCATTACCAAAACCGGTAAAATATTTATCGTGTACTAAAATAGAACAGCCAAAAGAACATAGTTTGCTGGCCAAGCGCGAACCGGTGTTTCCAAAACCAATTATACCAACTGTTTTGGTGGCCAATTCAGAGCCTGTATTGCGTTTTCTGTCAAAAATAAATCGCCTCATTTCCCTATCCGATTTATTGAGATTATGCAAAAGGCTTAAAATCATACCAATGGCATGTTCTGCTACTGCATTGGCATTACCTTCGGGTGAGTTAATTACTTTTATATTTTTACTTGCTGCGTAAGCCACATCAATTTTATCTAACCCGCTACCGCACCTGCCAATAAATTGCAAGTTTTTACCAGCATCAATAATTGCTTGGCCTATTAAAAAAGTTCTAACCACTAAACCACAATATGGTTCAATAATATTAGGTAGTTTTTTATGATTAATGTTTTCTAAATAATCACATTGAAAACCAAAGGCCGTTAAATTTTTAATTAACACCGCTTCAATATTACCAATTATCAATACTTTTCCCTTCATATAAAAACAATAATATTGCTAATGTAAGATGCCGAATTAACCTTTCAAAAAATAAGTTGTTGGTAATTTAAAAACGTTTAGCTATACTTGTTTAAATAGTTTATAATTTATGCCAAATTTTAACGGATATATTAACTCAAAGTTACCAGAAGTGGGTACTTCTATTTTCTCAAAAATGAGTGCCTTAGCCAACGATTATAATGCTATAAATTTATCGCAAGGCTTTCCGCAAGATAATCCGCCAAAAGAACTAATTAATATGGTGCATCAAAATATGCAACAAGGTTACAACCAATATGCACCAATGAAAGGCAATGCTGCATTAAGAACAAACTTGGCAGCTAAAGTAAAACAACTATATAACGCTGAATATAATACCGACACAGAAATTACAATTACCGCAGGTGGTACGCAAGCTATTAGTGCCACTATTACTGCCCTTATTAATATTGATGATGAAGTAATTATTTTACAACCAGCTTATGATTGTTATGCGCCATCAGTAAAGTTAGCCGGTGGCATGCCTGTTTATTTCAACTTAAGTTACCCTAATTTTTCTATTGATTGGGATTTGTTTAAAAAAGCGATAAACCCCAAAACCAAAATGATAATTATTAACAACCCTCATAACCCTTCGGGTACTATATTAAAAAAAGAAGATTTAGAAAAGCTAACTCATTTGCTAGATGGAACGGACATTTTGGTATTAGCAGATGAAGTTTACGAACATTTGGTATTTGATGAAGCCAACCACCAAAGCGTAATGCTTTTTGATGATTTAAAAAAAAGAAGCATCGTAATTTACTCTTTTGGCAAAACTTATAATTGTACCGGATGGAAGATTGGCTATTGTTTTGCACCGCATCAATTAATGAAGGAGATTAGAAAAGTACACCAATATCAGGTATTTTCGGTAAATAACCCAATTCAGATGGCATTAGCGGTTTTTTTAGAAAATACAACCTATTTAAAAAAGCTAACAACTACTTTACAGCAAAAAAGAGACTTATTTAGAGCTGGCTTAGCACACTCCAAATTTGAATTATTAAAATGTGAAAGCACTTACTTTCAATTGGCAAAGTATAAAGAAATTTCAAATAAAGGCGATATGGAGTTTTGCAAAGAACTTACCACAAAACACAAAGTAGCCGCCATACCCGTTTCTGCATTTTATAACGACAAAACGGACTATAAATTAATTCGATTTTGTTTCGCAAAATCAAACGACATTCTTAAACAAGCAACCGACATTTTATGCAAAATTTAAACGTAACCATAATACAGGCCAATTTAATTTGGGAAGATGCCAAAGCCAATCGTCAAAATTTTGATGCCATTTTTAAAAATATTGAACCCAACATTACCGATATAATAGTGCTGCCCGAAATGTTTAGCACCGGTTTTACAACCCAACCCAACAACTTAGCCGAAAAACCAAACGGCACCACCGTTAATTGGATGAGAAGTTGGGCAGGCAGACTAAACACCGCAATAGTAGGCAGTTTAATTATTGAAGAAAAAAAACAATATTACAACCGTTTAATTTGGATGCCCCCAACGGGTGTGCCGCAGCACTACAACAAAAAGCACCTTTTTAGTTTAGCAGGAGAACACCATAATTATAGCGCAGGCCAACAGCGTTTATACATTAATAACTATAAAGGTTGGAATATTTGCCCCCTAATTTGCTACGATTTACGTTTCCCAGAATGGAGCAGAAATATAAACAATTACGACTTACTGCTTTACGTAGCCAACTGGCCCGTTAACCGCATTGATGCTTGGAACAGCTTACTAAAAGCCCGCGCAATTGAAAACCAAACCTACACCATTGGCGTAAACAGAGTTGGTAAAGACGGTAATAATATTAGCTACAATGGCAACAGCGCAGCAATAGATTTTAAGGGCCACACTATGCTAAATATTGCCGATAATGAGTTTGTTACCACCTTAACTTTGCAAAAAGAACCTCTAGTAAATTTTAGAAAACGCTTCCCTTTTTTAGATGATAAAGATGATAAGAATTTAGCTTAATTTTTTTGGAGCGAAAGAGAATAGCTCGCAAAAACAGACTCCCCACTTTCCGCTCAAACCCCAACACTGCGTGGTTGGGGTAACCGCTGCAATTGGGGCTAATATGGATGCCTCGCTAAGCCGTGGTAACTATGCTTACACTAAGTTTTAAGCATCATAAAAAAAAGAGATTTTTATTACAACCTATTTTTCATAAAAATTATAATATTGGGAGTTATGAAAGCTTTAGCGCTACCTATTTTTTTTACATCTTACCAAAAAGAAGGTACTTTTGAATTTTAAAACCGTAAAATGCTGAAATTGATAATAGAAGCTATTTTTAAAGAGGAAGAACGCTCGGTTTTGGCTTTATAAATTTCTAACTTAAAAAACGTGGTGTAAATATGTTATTTGCTTGTGTAGAAAACAGTAATTGTAACCAAATGGCTGAGGCTTTTAGTCATATTTACAAAACAGTTAGCATTAAAATAAATAGTGCGGGTTTAAAACCAGCGGGTAAAATAAACCCCAAAGCGGTTAAAGCTTTGCAGCTTTTAAATTTCAATATGTTAGCCATTCACCGCTTAAAAAAATAAAAAAAATGAGCTAAAAAATATTAGCTTTGAGGTGGTTAAATTTATGGGCTGTGGCGATGATGGTACGCAAATAAAATGCACGCACAGGGAAAATTGGCAAAAACCAACCCAAAAGATTTAAGCGAAAAAGATTATAGAACCGTTAGAGATTATATAAGCATAAAAGTACAACAGCTATTACCAAGCCAAAGAAATTAAAGCAAATGAAAGAGCAGCAAAAAGTACTTTTGGTTGATGACGAACCTGATATTAGAGAGTTTATTGAGTACAATTTAGTAAAAGAAGGTTACCTTGTTGAATGTGCCGAAAACGGCGAACAAGGCTTAAAAAAAGCAAAAGCATTTCAGCCCGATTTAATTTTGTTAGATATTATGATGCCCGATATGGATGGCATTGAAGTATGTAGCGAGTTGCGCAGCATTGACGATTTTAAAGATACTATAATTGCATTTTTAACTGCCCGTAAAGAAGATTTTACCCAAATAGCAAGCTTTGAAAGTGGTGGAGACGATTTTATAAACAAGCCAATAAAGCCCAGAGTACTAATGAGCAGGGTAAAAGCACTATTAAAACGAAAAAAGAAAGATAAACTACAAAAAATTGAAGCCACCTTTGGCGATTTAAGAATAAACGAAGAACAAATGTTGGTTTATTTAAACGAACAACCACTTACCCTTACCAAAAAAGAATTCGAAATATTGTTGCTACTTTCTACCAAACCAGGCAAAATTTTTAATAGAGCCGAAATTTTTCAAAAAGTATGGGGCGATAATTTAATTGTTGGCGACAGAACCATTGATGTGCATATTAGAAAAATTAGAGAAAAAGTAGGCGACCGTTTTATTAAAACCAAAAAAGGAGTTGGTTATAAATTCGATTATTAAGCTATGAAAATAAGTTTAAGAAAAAATGCCAGCCCCTCAAATGTTGCAAGGCTAACCGCTTTGGTTGTTTCCACACTAAATTTTATACTACTACTTTTGTTAAAATTTATAGCTAACATTAATATTAGCTTTTGGGTAGTATTCTTTTTTTTTACAATCATATTTCTATCTACTTATTTCATCACATTAGTCTCTATTAAAAACTTCATTTTTAGGAAAATAAAACTGATCTACAAAAAAATATCAACCACCAAACTTTCTGATATGGAAAAGCTAAACTTTAGCAACAATAATGTTGATATGATTGCTGCTGCCGATGAAGAAGTAGATCAATGGTTAGAAAACAACAACCTTGAGTTAAAAAAATTAAAAATAGAAGAAGCCTACCGTAAAGAATATTTAGGTAATGTTGCGCACGAATTAAAAACCCCTTTATTTACCATACAAGGTTATGTAGAAACATTAATTGATGGTGCTTTAGACGATCCGGAAGTAAATATGAAATACCTTAACAAGGCCAAAAAAAATATAAGACGGCTCAATAAAATTGTTAATGGTTTAGATAAAATAAATGTATTTGAATCAGATAATTTTAAATTAGAACAAGAAGTATTTGACATTAATGCCTTGGCTAAAGATGTTATTGAAGAGTTAGAACCACGTGGCAAAGAATTTGAAATAAAGTTAGGCATAAAAGAAGGTACTGATTACAGCTTTATGGTATTTGGCGATGTTGGCAAAATACAACAAGTATTAATTAACCTCATTGAAAATTCGCTTAAATATGGCAAGGTAGGTGGTGCTACTGTAATAGGTTTTTACGATATGGCAAATAGCATTTTAATTGAAGTTTCTGATGATGGCGTTGGTATTTCAGAAGAAGATCTTCCTCGCCTTTTCGAGCGCTTTTATAGAGTAGAAAAGAGCCGTAGCCGCGATAGTGGTGGCTCCGGTTTGGGCTTGGCTATAGTAAAACATATTATTGAAGGTCATCATCAAAGTATAAACGTTCGCAGCACATTAGGTTTGGGTTCAACTTTTGGCTTTACCTTACAAAAGGCTTAAATTCTATTGGGTTTTATCAACTGTTTCTGTAAACTCACCTCCTAATTTTTACCAGTTAAAACAAATTTATACTTTATAGGTTATAGTTGCCATGGATTCGTTAACACAGATAGTTTTAGGAGCAGCAACAGGCGAAGTAGTGCTAGGCAAAAAGATAGGTAATAGAGCAATGCTGTGGGGAGCCATTGGCGGAACCATACCCGATTTAGATATTTTGGGCAGCTTCTTTTTATCAGAAATTGATAACTTGGCCTTTCACAGAGGCATCAGTCATTCCATTTTGTTTAGTATTGTTGGTGCGGTCGTATTTGGTTGGGCGGTTCATCAAATTTATAAAAGTCCATATCACAAATGGATCGCAACCGTTTTTAAAATTATGGCAGCCATTTTGGTTGGCTTTGCTTTAGAGTTTGTGGCTAAAATATTTTTTCCCAACAATATTGTTTCTCCTTTTATTATTACTATTGGGCTGGCTATTTTATTGTATTTCAACCTTAAAAGAGCTTATTTTAGTGCACATTGGGAAGCGCCAAATACAAGTATACGAAATTGGCAATGGTTGTTTTTTTGGTGCTTGCTCACCCACCCAATTTTAGATTGTTTTACCATGTATGGCACACAACTGTTTGCCCCTTTTTCTGATGTGCGCGTGTCGTGGGCAACTATATCCGTTGCCGACCCGCTGTACACCCTACCCTTTTTAATTTGCTTAATTATTGCAGCGCTACATTTGCGAACAAGCAACAAAAGAAGATTTTGGAATTATTTAGGCATAGGTATAAGTTCTTGCTATTTACTCTTTACCGTTTTTAACAAACAACACATTAACCAAGTTTATGAAGCAGCATTTAAAAAGCAAGGTATAGCAGTAGAAAGATATGTTACCAATGCCACTATTCTTACCAACATTTTGTGGAGTGCAACAGCAGAAACTAAAGATCATTTTTATATAGGACAATATTCTCTATTTGATGAAGTGCCCATTGAATTTACCAAAGTCGATAAAAACCATCAGCTGTTAAAAAATATAAATTCAGATCCTACAATTGCTACACTTAAATGGTTTTCTAATAATTATTTTAATGTAATTGATTTGGGTGAAAAATTTCAATTTAACGACCTTAGGTTTGGCACATTTAATGGAACAATAACAAAGCCAGAAGATTATATTTTCAAATTTTATTTAAATGATATTGGAGCCAATGGCTATAAAATGGAAGAAGCCGTTGGCGGGCCACCAGAAGATGATGAACGGAATATTTTTGTGCGCCTGTTTGAAAGAATAAAGGGTAAGAAAAGTTAGTAGGCAATCGCATAAAATTTCACTCAAAAAAATACAAATGTTATGATTATTAGTAGCTATGTTTTTTAGAGCGAAACGGTTGAGCCCTCGAAGAAACTTTGGTCCCGCCATCCGTTCAAATACCATTTTGCCAACGCTTCAAAAAGCCGAGCTAAAATGGTATAACCTCTCCTGTCGGGGCTAATTTTCCAACTGCGCCCAGTCGTAGTAACCGAAGAAATGAGCCTCCAAATTAGCCCCGATAGCAATGGTTATGCCGTTTTGCAGCGACGATTTTTGCAGCATAGCAACGGCATTTGAATGGATAGCGGGACGGGTATATTTTAGAAGCCCAAATAATTCGCTTCTAAAAACTAACGTATAAAAGGAGCTACTTTTATTGTTTAGATAAACTTGCCAACCGTTTTATTGTTTTTCACCTTATTAAATTTCATTTGAATTTTAACTAATTTTTTAATTAAAAACTAATGAAATTTCTTATATTTATGTGGTAACACTTTTTTAGCAAAAACAGCGAAAACCAAAAAGCTATATTAGAGTAGGAATTTTTTTTTAAATAAAACCAATTAAAATAATGGGGTATACGAAACCAAAATTTAAAGACCAATACGAAAATTTTATCAATGGCGAATTTATAGCACCTGAAGGCGGGCAGTATTTCGACAATCCTTCACCAATCGATAATTCGCTTATTGCAAAATATCCACGTTCTCAAAAAGAAGATGTAGATAAAGCAGTTGCTGCAGCCAACGCAGCTAAACACGCTTGGGGAAACACTTCGGCAGCCGAAAGAGCAGCCCTGCTTAATAAAGTGGCCGATATTATTGAAGCCAATTTAGAAGAATTTGCCTTGGTAGATACTTGCGATAATGGCAAACCAATTAGAGAAACCCTTAATGCAGATGTTCCGTTAAGTGTAGATCATTGGCGATATTTTGCAGCAGTTATTAGAGCAGAAGAAGGCTCGGCCACGGAGTTAGATGAGCACACCGTTTCTATGAATATTAAAGAACCGCTCGGTGTAATTGCACAAATTATTCCGTGGAATTTTCCGCTCTTAATGCTATCGTGGAAGTTACCGCCAGCATTGGCCGCAGGCAATTGTGTTATTTTAAAACCAGCTGAACAAACGCCTTCTTCTGCCACTTTGTTGGCAGAAAAAATAGCAGAAGTATTTCCACCAGGGGTACTTAATATTATTCACGGCTTTGGGCCAGAAGTGGGTAAACCATTAGCCTCACACTCTGGGGTTAACAAGGTAGCCTTTACTGGTGAAACTACCACAGGTCAATTAATTATGCAGTATGCCTCAAAAAACCTAAACCCAGTAACTATGGAGTTAGGTGGTAAATCGCCCAATGTATTTTTTAATTCTGTAATGGATAAAGACGATGCATTTTTAGATAAAGCTATTGAAGGTGCCGTTCTATTTGCATTTAATCAAGGGGAGGTTTGTACCTGTCCATCAAGGTTATTAGTGCAAGAAGATATTTATGATGCCTTTATGGAAAAAGTAATAGCCCGTACCAATGCCATTGTTCAGGCCAACCCTTACGATGCAAATACAATGGTTGGTGCACAAGCATCAAACGATCAATTCGAAAAAATTCTTTCTTATTTTAAAATAGGAAAAGAAGAAGGCGCCAAAGTGCTAACCGGTGGTGCAGCTTGTAAATTAGAAGGCGATTTAGCGAACGGCTTTTACATACAACCCACCATATTAGAAGGGCATAATAAAATGCGTATTTTTCAAGAAGAAATTTTTGGGCCCGTAGTTGCAGTAACCAAATTTAAAGATGAAGCAGAAGCGATAGAAATAGCCAATGACACACTATATGGTTTAGGTGCTGGCGTTTGGACGAGAGATGCGCATCAGTTATATCAAGTTCCAAGAGCCATAAAAGCAGGTAGAGTTTGGGTAAATTGTTACCACGCCTACCCAGCACACGCGCCATTTGGTGGCTATAAAAAATCTGGTTTTGGACGAGAAAATCACTTAATGATGATGAACCATTATCGCCAAACCAAAAACATGTTAATTTCTTATGATAAAAACAAATTAGGTTTCTTTTAGTATTTTTTTTAATAGATAAATAATTAAACATATAAAAGGTTGGCTAAAGTTTCGGTCAACCTTTTTTTTAAAATCAAATTATGGCAAACCAAAGAGTCGCAATTACTGATAAAGCAATCGCAGTTTTAAATCAACTAAAAGAAAAATACGGTGCCTTAATATTTCACCAAAGTGGTGGCTGTTGTGATGGATCGGCACCTATGATTTTTGAAGAAGGCGACATGTATTTAGATGAAAGCGATATTTTGTTAGGCCAATTAGAAGGCGTTAATTATTACATCAACAAAGACCAGTTTGAATATTGGAAACACACCCATTTAACAATTGATGTAACTGCTGGAAGAGGCTCCAGTTTTTCTCTCGAAATTCCGCTTGGAGTTAGGTTTATAATTAACTCCAGGTTGTTAACTGATGAAGAAAATGCGGAATTTAATTAATAGTAAAACATACTCAGCAAAATTAGGCCACCTTCAATTTCAATAAATTAAATTTCAATTTTTATATAACATTTTTAACTCAAATTGGTATTAAGCATAAAAACCGTATAACAAAATATTAAACACAGTACGACAAGTATTACCAAACTAACAAATTATTTGGACAACCTTATCCTGAATTGATAGATTTCTATTTCAAATTAAAAAACAAAGCAAACTATTATATGTAGGATGCAGACAAGGCAGAGATGCAATTGCCTTAGCAATGTTAAGCTTTAAAGTTATTGATATTACCAATGCTAAAGTTGGAATTAATGAACTAATCAAAATTGCAAAAATAGAAAAGTTGATCTTAATAAGAATTGTGGAAGACCTATACAATTACTCAAATTTTAAACAATTTGAATATACTTTCAGATAGCATATTTCATTTCGAAAAAAAAGCAAAAAGTGAAAGAGATGATTTTTTTAATGAAGGTAATAGCAGTGTCAAAACCAAATACCGAAATCACTATTTGTACTTAACAAACGGGAGAAGAAGTGAATGTATTAAATTTGATAATTTCGCAAATTGAGGTGGTTAAAATAATTGAGCAAGATGAATTTGTTTACCAGTTTGAAGATAAAGCATCTAACCATTACTAAAAAACAGCTTATAAAATGAATACAACTGAAAACTATAACGGTGAGCTTTGTTACCTACTTAGCCTTAAAAATTTGCAAAAGATTTACTACAATAGCTTTCAGTAAAAGTAAATTGACAGGCATAACTAAAGGTTTTGTAATTTTGTGTAACACATGAACTATATTGGATCTAAACATAAGTTAGCAAAATTTATTATACATTCTATATCTGCTGCAATTGATGGTAAACTGACCGACAAAGTGTTTTGTGATCTTTTTGCCGGTACCGGAATTATTGGGAAAAATTTTAAACCCTATGTTAAAAAAATTATCAGCAACGATTTAGAATATTATAGTTATGTTTTAAATAGAAATTATATAGGTAATTGTACTACTATAAAAAATAAAACCAATTTTATATTTAAGTTAAATGCATTAAAAGGTATTGATGGCTTTATTTACAATAACTATTGCAGAGGTGGCCATGGACAAAGGCAATATTTTTCGGATTGGAATGGCCGAAAAATTGATGCAGCAAGAACACAAATTGAAGATTGGAGAAAGCATAACGAGATTGATGAAAATACTTACTATTTTCTTTTAACAAGCCTTATTGAAAGTGCAGATAAGGTGGCAAATACTGCATCGGTTTATGGTGCTTATTTAAAAAATCTGAAAAAATCTGCTGAAAAAAAAATTATAATACAGTCAGCCGAATTTTACGAAGATGATAATAAACACGAAGTTTTTAATGCCGACAGCAATATACTGATAACGCAAATAGAAGGAGATATCCTGTATTTAGATCCGCCTTATAATGCTAGGCAATATGGTGCAAATTACCATATACTAAACACTATTGCTAAGTACGATGTTTTTGTACCAAAAGGAAAAACCGGATTACGAGCATACGATAAATCTAACTTTTGCAGTAAGCCAAAAGTTAAAATAGCGTTTGAAGAATTAATTAAGAATGCCCAATTTAAGTACATTTTTTTGAGCTATAATAATGAGGGCTTAATGCCCTTTGATGAAATTAAAGATATAATGGAAAAATATGGGGCCTATAATTTTGTATCGACCAAATACCAAAGATTTAAGGCCGATAAAGATGAGAACAGAAACCATAAGGCTGACCATACGGAAGAGTTTTTACACATACTAAAAAAATGAAAAGGAATAGACCTAAAATAGTATCACTTATTAAAATATGGATTGGCATAGTTAGTTTAAATTAAATGAAGCTACCATAAGCCAATAGAGTTAATGCAATTGGCTTATAAAGTTAATTCAAAAAGCAAAACATTAAAATTTCAATGGAAGGATACATATTACCTCATTGTTAATATTAAAAGCTATATTAAATATGTTCCGCAATAAATTACCAACAGGAAAAAATAGTTGAATATTTAAAAGTACTCAAGATTTCAAAAATGAAATTAGTAGAGTAGGTTAAGAAACTGAACTTAGAAACTTTTCAAGAAAGAAGTGGAGAACATTACTCTAATATTGGTTCATTTGGCCGAATACGAAGTTCATAATAGAGTACCAATAAGTTTAATTAGAAAGCTGTATAAAACAACACTACAAAAGATAAGTGCTTTAAAATAGTTGTTTATTAAATCTGTTTATCAAAATTACTACATACTCAGTTTATAAAAACAAATGACTATATTCGTTTACAAATGGCTAAAATTTGTAAGCAATGATAATGAATAGAAAAAGAAATGAATGTTTGTATTGTGGTGAAACAGTAAAAGGCCGAATTGATAAAAAATTTTGTGATGATAATTGTCGTAACAGCTACAACAATACTTTAAACCGAGATGCCAATAATTTTGTGCGCCGTATTAACCGCATTTTACGTAAAAATCGGAGGTTGTTAAAAACAATGAATCCTAAGGGGAAATCGAAAATCAGTCGTGAAAAATTATTGACAGCAGGCTTTAATTTTAACTATTACACCAACACTTACAAAACTAAAGCTGGCAAGGTTTATTATTTTGTGTACGACCAAGGTTATTTACAATTAGATACAGCTACTTATGCGTTGGTAGAAAAATTGGAGTATGTGGATTAAGGTTTGGATACTTTAATGCCAAAATACTAAGCAAACATTAATATAGGTAATTTTGAATGGTTACCGATGATGAATACATTATCCTCGAGGCCAGTTTTTATAGTAAACATTAAGCTAAGCAAAATTTAATGTTTACAAAACTTTGATGTTAATGCGTTAAGGATTGTAGCGGTTATACCGAAATGCAATGGAGGTATTTGAGCGGAAAGCCTGACCCGAAGGGTAACGCCCAAATCCATTTATTTATCATTTGGTGATTGTGAACAATTAATATGCCTTTAAAGCAAATTAAATTTTTAAGTTTTATTTAATTGCTTTTAACAAAATATTTTTATCATTAAAATCTTCAGCAGCCTTTAAAAAAGTTTTCATAGTGTCCCAATTTTCTTTTGCTACAAAATTGGTAGTGTACAATTTCTTTGTTTCTACAATAAGTTTATCGGCATTAATTTTTGCTTCGCTTACAAAGCCACCGAAATCTGTTTTTGTATTAACTATTAAATTTTCAACACCTTCTACCTTATAACCTGTTGGTATATTAAAATTTATTTTATAATTATATGATCTTGGATAAGGCATGTAAATATCATAATCTCGTTCTAATTCCTCTTTTTCCAAATTAATTTGTTGATCAATCAGCTTTCCGATGTTTACTAAATAATCGTTACCAGCTTTTTTTATCAATCCTTCAAAATTTACTTTATAAGTAAACTCAAGTTTAGGTTTTGAATGATGCCTACCGTGTTCGATTAAAACAAAATCTTTAACTTCTTTTATTTTTAGCTCATAATTTAACTCCGTTATGTCTTTTAGATAGTCCATTTTTTTTTGCTGAACTTCATCAATATAAGCTTCCTTTTTTTGTGTGTAAGTTCTGTGTAATTTTTTTTTTGATGGATTACTGTATTCAACCATTTTATATTTTATGGCCTCTTCATTTTTATAATCGTAAAAATCTAACAATTGGTTTTGGTACAATTTTTTATGATGACCAGAAAATATATTATTAATTTCCGCAATACTTTCATCCTTATCCAAATCGATAATAGTTAGGTTTAACTGCTTAGTAATGTTATTGTCTGTTGCCTTGCTTACCGGCAAGCTATTGGTTTTAACCATCCACTTATCTTTAAATTCGTACACTTCGGTTCCTTCTAACAGATAAGGATGCGCTCCAAAAATTGAGTAATTATCGAAGTCGCCTACAACAAAATCATCATTAACTTTTAAGGCACAGATAATTTCGTTTTCTAAAATAATATCTTCAATATTAGAAATATTACTTGGCACACCGACTATTACTTTATTTTTAATTCCAAATTGATCGTACACATATTTTAGTATGCTAACAAATCGGTAATTATTATAATCTTGATTTTGATTTTTACCGCTTTGAACATACGATTCCACATAAGCAATAATATAATTGTTTCTTAACTGGTAATAAATTTCTTTGGCCATTTCTTCTTTATCGGTTCGGCCCTTAAAGCGTTTTCTAAATTTTTTATAAAAAAAAGTACCTGCAGCTGCATATTCTTTTAAATATGCATTTACAAATTCAACTACTTCATTTTGAGTAACTTTACTTTTTAGCTCGCCCTGTCGCCCCAAAAATAGTGAAGAATAAGTAATAGCACCTTTGGCATAAACTGCTTTAAATTTCACCGTAGGCAATTGCCGGTAAGGATACATCCAATTAGCATCTTCATAATTTTCTCGATCTCCATCTTCTAAAACATATACATCAGTATCGCCTTTTTTCTGTTTTACAAAATCAGGCGCACCGTTTAACGATTTGGCATTTAGATAACATTTTCGTTCAACAGCAAAAGTTATTTTTTGTTTCATTATAGGATAGGCCGCCACCAAAGTATTTATTGACGGATCGAAACTGTAATACTTGTCAACAGGTGGAATGTGTTTTTGCTCGGCAATATAAAAATCAACTATGTCACCAATTTCTAAATTTGGAATAGCCAGTTTAAGCATATTTAGTTGATAGCGATTCACTTTCATTTCCGTAACAACCGCATCATTTATTGATACTTCAATATTTTTACCATTGGGCTTTATAATTTTATAACCTGCATAAAATTTTAAGCTGTAACCGCCAAAGGTTTTGCTTTCAGGAAATGAAAATTCAGCATAATCTTCCAACGCTTTTTTCGATTGCATTTTAATTCTATAATGCTTGTAATCAAAAAATTCTAAACCTCCTACCCTACGCTTTTTATAGTATTTTTCAAAACTACGAGCTATAATTACAGCGGGCTTATCTTTCCACTTTTTAGGTATTTCGGTAACTTTAAAATCATTACTACATTCGTTCCAAAAATAGTTTTTAAGTTCAATGGCTTTTTTGTTATCGTTTTGTGCAATGGTATTTACTAAACTAATTACTACCATTACGCTAACCAATAAGTATTTTAAAAGGTGTAACATTTATATAATATTTATTTATTTTTTAAAATGAGTTGATCGCCATAAAATTTATTCAGTTGATTAATAGCAGCATTCCAACTTTCAAATTGCTTGTTTTTTAAAATAGAGGTTAACACCTTTATGCTTTTATGGTATTTTACTTTGTTGCCTTCTATTTTAAAGGCTATCTGTGCATCTATTAAATCGTTTTTTATATTTAATGGAGCAGGCAAATATTCTACTTGTAAATTTTTGGGTAAGGTTAAATTTATTTGCTCTGTAATGTACATTCTATCATCAAAATCAATTGGCGCAATTCTATCTTCTTCCACTTCGGTTTGGTATAACTGTTTAGAGGCATCTAAATCAACATACCATTTATCATTAAACTGTTGTATTTGATGATCTAATTGGCAAGTGTATTCTATTTCGGCAGGTCGTTTCCTATCAAAATCAACTACTTTTACCAGCTCATAATTTTTGCTATCTCCGTTATTAATCACATACTCCATTAGCTGTTTATTCTTTTCTTTGGCAATGGCATCGGTAAACATTTTTAGCTTCTTTTTACTTTCTCCATTAAGTTTTTTTATGCCTTTGCCCACCAATAACTTATTTTCAGTATCTATTTCAAAATCAACTTGTTCTTCTATTAAATTAATATCAATATTTTCTATAGCTAATTTTTTTATTAGATAAGATGCGCCATCTTCAATTAAAACCTGTTGGCCTTGTAACCTTTCTCCCACATAATCAATATGTTGAAATGGCTCCGTAGCATCTAACACCAAAGTAGTATCAGCCAGCATTATAGAACACACCATGTGGTTGTCAACTGCCAACGATGGTATGGAATAATCATAAGGAATTCTGCGAGTACCCACCCAAGTTAACCGAGCGTCAAAACCTGCTATGCTCAACATTTCTTTTAGCAAGTTCGACATCCCTTTGCAATCACCATATCTATTGTACAAAACCGTATGCGCATCTTCCGGCTTAAAACCAGCAATGCCATCTTCAAAGGCAATATATTTAATATTGTCTTGCACCCAATAAAACAGCAGTTCAATTTTTTCCTTATCAGTAGGCGTTTTAATTTTGTGTAAAATCTCTTTTACAACAGGTTCAATTTTTTTAGGATCGTTTGTTACACCAGATTTCAAATCGATATACCAGTTATACAACTCTTGCGTGTTAGATAAAATGCTTTCTTTTTTACCATCAATAGTTTGCCACTTAGTTAAAATTAAAACGTGTGGTACAAAATGTAATAATGAAGGCGTGTTGCTTTCATTGGAGAAGGCTTTAAACTCATTTACGGTGTAAGTAATAATGGTATGATCTGCTTTTATTTCTTCTTTTTTCTCTATATCGTATCCATCAAAATTCATCTCCATCAATTCAATTTCAATATGCTTTGGTATTTTAAATACAATGGTACGCTGCTTATTAAAAAGTGGCGTTTGTAAAAACACCTTAGTTAAATACCGGGCGTCTAATACCTTTTTTCGACCCTGAAATTTTACTACCTGACCAATATTTCTAAACTTAAAATAATAAGCACAAACTTTAGCATCTGAATAAAAAATACTTTTATCTTCAATATGTCCGCAAACTTTATCGTGTGCTATCGCCTTATTTTTTTCGCTTAATATTTTGTAGGCTTCAATGCTTCTATAGTCATCATAATAGTTGCGCTTAACATAATCACCATTGGGGCTTAACGACAAGTAAAGTTCTTCCTCATTAACCTCAACTTCTATTTTTTTTGATTTTTTTGCAGCATAAAAATCGTATTGAATAGATGACTTTAAAGCCATTAGCTTTTCGTCGCTTAGCTGCTTTTTATACGCTTGGGCAAGCTTTAAATTTTCAGGTTTTATTTTTTGTGCTTGTACAAATGGTACACTTAAAAGGCTAAAAAGTGTAACAACAGTTAATAGTAATGTTTTCAAATTATTTTCTTTATGATGTTAATATAAAGCAATTTACTAAGATGCCAAATTTATTTTTTCTTTTCACGGAAAACCATTAGGCAATCATAATAATACAATTGAATTACAAACGCATTGTAAAGCAATATAAGTTCCCTAAATTAAATTTTTACTTTAAGATGAGCTACTGCAACTTCACATTTTTAAGCACCAACAAGTTTTGTGCGTTAGCTTTAAAGTTGTTCACCCGCTTTTGGGTAAACAGCGTTAACTCATCATAAAACAATGGAACAACAGGTGCTTCTTCTATTAAAATATTTTCCATTTGGTGGTAGAGAGAAAAGCGTTCGGCATTATCATTGGTGGTTAATGCTTTTTGATATAACTCGTCGAACTGTTTATTTTTAAAGCGGGTATAGTTTGGCGGCGCCGGATTGCCTCCATAAAAAACGGTTAAAAAATTCTCCCCATCTGGGTAATCTGCAATCCACGATCCTCTAAAAAAATCAACTTCTCCTTTTACCATCATCTGCCGTAAAAATGAAGATTGATTAATTTCCATATCCACATTAAGGCCAATATTAGCCAAGGCCTTGGTTATATAAGTCCCTAAATCTTGGTAAGATGCATTAGTTACCAGCTTAATATTTGGCAAACCTTCTCCATTAGGATAACCGGCCTCTTTTAATAACTGTTTGGCCTTGTTGACATCATAATAATAACCCTTTACAACTTGCGGATTGAAAGAAGGTAAGCCCGCCGGAATAAAACCCGCTGTTGCAGGACGCCCAATATTGTTGCGCAGGTATTGCAACATCTTCTCCCTGTCGAAACCATAATTTATAGCTTGCCGTACTTTTTTATTTTTAATTACTGGGTGATCGTTCTCCATATTAAAGGCAACATATTCACTATTTAAAAATGGCGCTTTGTATAAATTAAATTGACTGTTAAGCTCAGGCAAAAGTGTGCCTGTTTTAGTCAACATCTCATCTTTAAAAGTGGCATCAATACCCGAAATAAAATCTAACGCTCCGTCTTTAAATTTTAAGTATTCTGTTTTTTTAGTATCGAAAAAAGAAATCCGTACGCCATCAATGTAAGGCTTGTTGGTTTCGTAATAGTTATCATTTTTTTCTAAAACCAACACTTCATTTTCTTTCCACACTTTAAATTTAAATGGGCCAGTACCAACAGGATTAGTTCTAAAGCTTTTACCAAAATGTGCTACTACTTCTTTTGGCACTGCGTAACAGTAAGGCATGGTTAAAATGCCCAATATTGGCCTAAAAGGTTTTTTTAATTTTAGCTGAAAAGTATTTTCGTCAACCGCTTTAAATGGTTCAACTTCATCTAACCGATCGGTAAAAATCCAACGGCCAGGCGAAGCCACTGCATCATCAACAATACGGTTAAAGCTGTACACAAAATCGTTGGCGGTAACCCGTCTGCCAATTTCATTTTTAAACTGTTCGTGATTATGAAAACGAACATCATCGTGTAGTATGAAAGTGTAAATCAAGCCATCGTTACTTATAGACCAGCTTTTGGCAATGGCGGGTTGTACGTTTAAGTTTTCATCTAACTGTACCAAACCATCAAACAGTTGCGTGGTTGCCCATATAGTAGCTTGGTCTTTTGCAAAGGCAGGATCTAAGCTGGTAATGCCCGACGACTGATTATAGCGGAAGAATTTTTTTTTATTGTTTGAGTTGTTTGAGGTATCGGTGCTTTGGCAGGCGGTTAGTAATTGTATGAAAAATAAGATGTTGATTATTTTAAGTAGATATTTCATTATATAGTTTAATTTTATTGTTGACTATAATTAAGGCTAAGTTTAATGGTGAAAAAAATGTAGATACCTTAAATATTAGTTAAATTTCCATTTTTTGATATAAATGCTGCTTCACTTTTTCTTATTAAATCTTGTCTGGTTTTGAATATAGTTTTGTAAGCTTTTCCATTATATAGAGTTTTAAAATTGTCTGCAAAATATTCTTTGCTGTAAAAATCAGAGTTATTTTTGATTTCTTTTATTACTTTTTCATTGGTTTTTTCTAAGTATAAAACTGCCGCCCCACTATTTTTTAATGTTTTGTTTTTCGTTAAGTAAAGTATTGAAAAACCTTTTGTGGTTTTTACCTTAACAGTTTGAAAGTTATTGGCATAATTGAGCATGTATAAGGCTAATGCTTTCGCTCTTACACTACCTAAATATATTTTATCAGGAAATGGCGCAACTTCAAAAGGTTTATTTGGATTTTCATTATAAATAGGATTATCCGTTTTACCTTCAATAAACTTTAAAAATTGGGCAAATGCTTTTCGAGTTTTGCTAATGGTATAAATGGTGAAATAATTTGCGTAAGTAGTTGTCCAAAACCATTCTTTTAGTGCTTCAATTTGCTTTGGTGTTGGTTCTTTTATTTTTATAAAAAATTGAGACAAAAAAATTAATTGGGGACTATAAGGTAATAATTTTGAGTCAACAACTAATAAATGTTTAAACAGAAATTTTATCGCTTTTTCAATTGCAGCAAGCGATTTCGCAGCTACTTCTTGAAAGTTTGTCTTTTTTATTAAATCCTTAATTTTTTGATCTGCATAATACTTCCCAAAGCTACTTCTGATACATTGAAATATCAATTCTCTTTTTATATTTTCAAAGTTATACTTTTCAAGATCCACCAACAATTGGTCAATTTTAGAAGCGAGTCTAAAATTATTCTCCTCATTATAAGTCAAGGCCGAAACCATCCAATCAGTAGAAACTGTAGAACCTTTAGTATTAACCTTTGTAAAAATTTCAACTGCATCTTCTATCTGTCCTCCAAAAATTTGAACAGTTGGAAGTTGAAAATCTAACAATGTAGAAACAAGTGTTTTCGCACGGTCAATTAAGTCATTTGAATCTTCAATATTGCTGGCTCTTAATTTCTCACAAAAGTTTAAAAAATCGTGAGTGTTAATGAGTATATTAACTGGTAAAAAATAGGATTCAGGTAGTTGAGTTCTTAAATAGGTAAATTCTTGATTTACCAAATCGTAATATATAGCAAAATCCTTCAACTTGTTTTCAATAGTTTTTAATTTAGTTGTTGAAGGATTCATTAAACAACCAAATAAAGTAGTCATTCTTTGAAAACCATCTAAAATATAGAAAGGATTATCAACGGGTTTAGGTGCTCTAAAAGGCCCTATTTCTTCTTTTTCATTGTATTTATCATCTGGTTTCCAAAACAATAAAGCACCTATTGGATATTCTTTTTCCATGCTCTCAAATAACTCCAACCGCTGTTTTTTATCCCATACAAAATCTCGTTGAAATTCTGGAACGACCAATTCTCCTTTCTTTATTTCTTCTAAATAGTTGACTAATCTAGTTACCCTTGGTTCAACTCTCAGCTTTCTTGTCATAGTAACTCATTAATTTCCTTTAACAAATCTGGCAATTCATTTGGGTTCTCTTGATGTTTACAACGCTCTAATAGATTTTCTCTTGTGATTAACTCGCTTTCAAAGAATTTTGGAAATTCGCTTTTAAAATTACCATTTAATTGAATACCATTTTTCCTAAATGTTTTTTTGTCATCAACATCTATGTTGTTATATAAAGATTTAATTTCATTGGGCAAGTCATCAAAATTCTTATTTGGGAAACCCTTTTCCAAATCAAAAAAATCTTTTTGTTCTGGCGATAATCTTCTAAATGCTTCAACAAATGCCTTATTATCTTCAATTTCATCAAAAACCTCATTGGGTAAATAATTTTCCATTTCACGCTTTTCTAAAATGTGAAATGGGATTTCATTTTGTTCTAAAAAAACAATTAATCTATTAAGTTCCGTTTTATAAGATTCAGTTGGGTATCTTTTATCACTATCAACCAATACAAAGGATCTTAAATATTTGTGCTTAGGCTTTGGTAAGTTTTCAAATGATTTAAGCTTAGATTCAATGGCTTTATCAATAGTACTGCCTCCTCCCATTTCATACATTAACCAATTTTCATCTTTGTGACGGTTTATTTTTTTGCTTTGCTTTTTATAATATTTTCTAATGCAGTCAACGAAGTAGCCATCATTAAAGCTGTTTTCAAGAAAGATATAAAATGGTTGGTTCAATAATCTTTTAGCCTCTTTAATAGAATAGAATTCATTGGAACTTTCACTTATCGAATGGGTGAATTTCCAATTGTTGATGATACTTCTGTTATAAAATCCTATAATTACTTCTTGTTGATCAACATCTAATTTTTTAAATGAATTAGTATGTTCAATTTCATAAAAATCAACATGGAAATCATATCGAGGTTCATTAGTACATATATCAATAATATATCTTAAATCAGAGTAAAAGCGATCATCTTCAAATACATCAGGCTTAATCTCAACTACCATTTTTTTTAGCTTTTAGTTGTGCGCTTCTAATGGCAATGGTTTCATCTAACGTTTCACTAAATACGTTTTCAGGCCAAAAATCAACCCCTCCCAAATCATCTACTTCAATTTTCTTTAAAGTACTGGTGTTATTATCCTCATCATAATCTACCCAGTAAATTGCCAAATCATCTTTATTCATCTTTTTTTCAGCCACCAACCTTCTTAGTCTGAGTACAAAATTCTGTGAATGCGTTTCTATCAGATATTTTTTGTTGTATTTCTTAGCGGTATCAACAAAAAGTTCTGCTAAGTTACCGTGAGCCGAAGGATGCAAATGCAATTCTGGCTGTTCAATCATGGTAATTGAATGTTCATTTGGTAAAAAAGCACTTACAATAACTGGCAAAGATTGAGTTATACCTTGTCCAACATCTGCAAGGTTAATGCTAAAATATTCAGGATTTTCCCTTGACAATTGAATTTCAAACGGTGCGTCATCTTTTATAGGATTAATTATCCAACCATTGAAATTTTTTGCATACCAAGCATTTAGTTCCTCCAACAAAGAACTGGTATTTTTCATAGCTTCTATAATTAGCAAATAGTAAGCTTCTATTCCACTTGAGGTTACATTTTTTATATTTCTATTTGATGGCAAAGTGAAATATCGAATTTGTTCTGATGATATTCTTAAAGGGCCAATATAAGAAGTGTCTGTTTTGAAGGAACTAACATCAATTTTTGTATTTAATTTATTTAGTTCATCGGGTATGTTCAACCCCTTAAATTGAAGGGGATAAGAATTACCACTAAGCTGTTCATCGAAAAAATATGCCCTTAGATGCCTGCTTTTTTCATAGTTATACTTTAATTGAACATCATTATTTGCCCAATATGTAATTTGAGGTGTGGGGTTACTTGTGTGACTATTATTAAGCGTAACTTTAAATTCTAAGAATGAATTATGAAATCCCACGATTTTAATCTCCAGTTCACTGTTTCCTTGCCTTTTATAATATAAATCTCTATAATCATCCCCCAACTTAACCCCTCTGTATTCATAGCTAATTGGTTCTGAGAAATCACCAGATAAAGACCCTTCAATTAGAGATAAAAGCTTTAATACCGCGGTTTTTCCAGAATTATTTTTACCAATTAAAATAGTAACCGGTTTTAACTGCAACTCTTGCTTTTCTTTGAAAGACTTATAATTTTTAAAATAAACACGATCTATCATAACAGATATTTGTAATCGTAAAATTAAGAATTTTCTACCAAACCCTACTTAGCGTAATTAACCGCTCTCGTCTCCCTAATAACCGTCACCTTCACTTGCCCCGGATATGTCATTTCTTCCATAATTTTCTGAGAAATATCAAACGATAGTTCTTCGGCTTTTTTATCGCTAACACGTTCCGCTTCCACCAAAACTCTCAACTCACGGCCAGCTTGAATAG
>Ga0209831_1000276_pt1 | contig 49762 bp, 36 predicted proteins | sample Maine_Asex4_meta_FD_187451 | JGI IMG/M metagenome (GOLD analysis project Ga0209831, IMG submission 187451) | Marine algal microbial communities from Maine, USA - Maine_Asex4_metaG (SPAdes) (version 2) | ecosystem: Host-associated > Algae > Red algae > Unclassified | place: Maine, USA | collected... | reverse complement strand
AAACTATTGTATTGTCTAGGTTCTGACCGATTGGGTGACTTGCGTCTCTCTCAACCGCGCATTTACCAATATAGGGAATATGAATATGAAAGTCAACCCAAAAACCATTCTTTTTTTGAGCATGAACGTTTTTTGCAATGCCTGATAGCCTCATAAGCTTTGCTATATATAGTATTAAAGCGTTTAATTTAATTTGTCAAACTAGCTAAAAAAGTTCTATGTCAGCTTTACCTTCCTTAATAATTATCGATCGCCTGCTTGAAAATTGGTTGTTAGAAGATATCGGTCGGGGCGACTTTACGACTCAAGGACTATTTGTAGATCGAGCAAAAATTAATCGAGCCGTATGGGTTGTTAAAGAAGATGGTGTAATCACAGGATTACCGATCGCAGCCAGAGTATTTAAACTCCTAGATGCAGATGCAAAATTTGTCTTCGAAAAAGAAGAGGGAGAATTTTGTAAATCGGGAACTACCGTAGCCAGTATCAAAGGAAGTAGAGAAGCCTTATTAACAGGAGAGAGAGTCGCATTAAATTTAGCAATGCGTCTAAGCGGAATTGCAACTGCCACCCGCAGCTATGTAGAGGAGATTGGTGACTTGCCCACTAGATTGGTGGATACGCGCAAAACAACTCCTGGTTTAAGGATATTGGAGAAGTACGCTACGCGAGTTGGAGGTGCAGTTAATCATCGAATGGGGTTAGATGATGCGGTGATGATCAAAGATAATCATATAAAGGCAGCAGGGGGAATTGAAAAAGCGATCGCCCTTTTGCGGAACAATATTCCCTATCCTCTGAATATAGAAGTAGAGACATCAAATATGGAAGAAGTTAAAGAAGCACTAGAATATAATGCAGACATAATCATGTTAGATAATATGTCTCCTGAAAAGATGATTCCTGCGATTGAGCTAATTCGAGAGACAAATTCGAGAGTCAGGATTGAGGCATCGGGCAACATTACCCTTAATACTATTCGTACCGTAGCGGCAACTGGAGTTGACTATATATCTAGTAGTGCGCCCATCACGAGATCCACCTGGCTAGATATCAGCATGAGAATGATATAAATATATCTGTAAAGTGGAGCGGACAAAATAAAAAGCAGATCTAGAGTTATTCAAATCTGCTTTTTGTCATTAATTGTTCGCACGAGGCTATTTTACAAATTGAGGCATTATTTCTGCTGCGGTAAACAAGCCTGTAATTCCGCGACGGTTTAAACCTACACCTGATTTAAGATAGCCAAAAGCTGGACCACAAACATTAGCAGCCATACTAGTTTCATCTCCAAGAGTAAAAGTATGGGTAGAGATTTTACCTTCAAAAGTACGTCCTGTAACTTCGACGTTGGTACTCAAAGGCTTTTTAGGGTTACGGGTATCGACTACACCACCGACAGTTACACGATCGCGATCGCAGATACCAGCAAGCTCAAGCATAATATCGTCGGCATGTTCCATATTTTCCAGGGAAATAATGCCGTTGGTTTTATCTAGTAGTGAAGCAATCTCGTCATCGCTCATGGCACGAGCTTTTTCCACATCATATTCAGGCATATGAGCGATATCTTCTCTAATAGTTGCGCGATATGCTTCCCAGTTAGCAATGCCGACTCCAAAAGTAATGTTAACGCTATGAATTTCTGCATAGCTTTGAGCAGCAACAGCAGCAGCAGCAGTTAATAATCCCGGGGTAGCACCACAGCCTGTCATGTAGGTAATTCCTGCTTGGGCTAGATCGGATTGTAATTCGAGAAGTTGTTCTACGGCACTAGTACGCTTGAGGGCATCTACCAGAACGCCCTGCCATCCAGATTTGATAAACTGTCGAGCTACGTCTGCCATAAAGGTATTAGGCAAATTGGGTAAAGCGAGAAAATAGCCATCTACCTTCGCATTACCAATTAAATCCTGAATACTGTCGTTACTGAGAACACCTTGACTAGCTACATAGCCAACCGAGTTTTCCTTATGGTAGGTAGAAATCGCTTCGTTTATATTTAAACCTTGAGGATCGTAAACATAGCCTTTTTGGTCTGCTGCTGCTACGAGAATCATCTCTTTTTTCGCAGCTAAAATCCTGGCTGCTGCCTGTCCCAAACCACCAAAACCCAAAACACCAACTCTAATCGGACTAGCTACTCTATCGATCATCGTTTCTGACTCTAACTTACCTACATAAAAAATTGTATGACCTCAAGCCGATCTGTGAGATTAAATTAAAAGTTATTTTATGATGGTGCAGCTTAACTGATAATCGAGAGGAGAAAGACTCCCTCCACGGACTAAATTCTATTTAAAGAATTTACTTCTGCCGAATAGTCGATCGTTTTTTTCAAAACTGTCAATTTTTATTTACGCTTTAGTACCATATTGGATTGAGAAATCTGCGCTAGTTTTTGCTGCCAACGAATTAAAAACAGGAATGCAGCCGTCGCCACGCCAATAGACTGCCCTAACCATAAGCCCACGCTACCTAGGTTAAAGTAGAAGCCTAGTACGTAACCCGAAGTTAAGCCAATAACCCAAAAAGCAGGAATGTTTAGCAGCAAGGGAATGCGAGTGTCTTGAAGTCCCTGGAGCGCACCGTAGGTAATTTTTTGCACCGCATCTAATACTTGGGACACCGTAGCAATAGTTAGCATGGGCAAAGCTAAACGAGCAATTTCTACATTGGCGGGATCGTCAATATCTACATATAGACTAATAATTTTTCTGGGAAACAAAAGCATAACAACAGCTATAGCGATCGCAAAAATCGATCCCGCCCCGATACTAATATATCCAGCCTGCTCAATTCCCTTTAAGTTTTTTTGTCCGAGCCATTGCCCCACTCTAACTGTGGCTGCATAGGACATTCCCAAGGGAATCATAAAGATTATGAGCATAGTTTGGAAGACGATTTGGTGTGCAGCCAGCACTTCTGTTCCTAATGTACCCATCAGAAAAGTAACTACGGCAAATAATCCAATCTCTAAAGCAGTAAAGATTCCAATCGGAAAACCAATTTTGCTTAATTCCCAAATAACTTTTAGTTTTAAATGGTGCAGCCGTTTGAGTATCTGATAATTTCTCAGTTGCGGATGTTTGAGAATATAGATTAGCAGTGCCAAAAACATGAGCCAAAGAGTTAAAGTACTTGCCAAGGCTAATCCTGCTAATTCCAGACGCGGGAAACCCAATTTTCCAAAACTCAAGACATAATTACCAACAATATTAAAACAAGTGCCGATCGCCACAATGTACATTACGGGACGAGCATGAGATAGTCCCGACACCATACCCCGCAGCATCGCAAAGCCTACAGCAGGGAAAAATCCCCAGAGAATAATATCTAGGTAGGTATTAGCTAGAGCAACAGTTGTTATTGGTTGTCCCAACCGCAGCATGATTGAGTCAAAATGAGCGATCGCGATCGCAATTGGTATTGATAGCAGTAGAGACAACCAAAATCCTTGTCGGACTAGATCCTCAATTCTGCTATTATTTTCTGCACCTTTGGCTTCGGCAACTAAAGGACTTACTGCCATGACTATTCCCGCAGCAATATTAACAACTGCAAAAAAAACTAGAGAAGCTAAACCCCCACCTGCCAAAGTTTCCACGCCCAATCGACCCATCATAATCGTGTCAAAAAACCCTGTCAGAGATTGAGCCAGTTGGGCGCTAGCCAAAGGAATAGCTAACTGGAAGAATTTCTCGATCTCTGTACGAATCGAAGAGTTGAGTGTAATCACATTCTTCTCAATTGAAATATTAAAGATAACTACTAAATACTCGCAGCAACTATTAATTGTTCTTGCTTTGAAGAATTAATAGAGATGAATTTAATGCCCGATCTAACGCTCTGGGATAGACGAAGCTCATTCAACGTACAAAAAGCTCTGTGGATCTTAGATATTCTTCAATCAGATAGAGGTGGGTGGTCACTTTGGAGGACTCAAAACATCTAAGTTTCAAGCGTTAAATTCTCACTAAAAAGTTCCCATATTACAGGATGGTAAGCTAATTGTGTAGGAGTCACATACGATTATTCCCTATCTAGCTTCAAAGTACAGCCCCTCAGTTCTATGGCTCGGAATGCCTAACGAACGTAGCTATATCGACGATGGATAGATTGGGCAGCAACAAGGTTACAGCCTGATTTTATAGCGCTTTTTTGTGGCTGTTCTCATCAACCAGAACAAGAGCGAGATGAGACTACGATCGAGCAAGCCAGAGAAAGATGCACTTACGATTACGACCTGCTAAACACTCACTTTCATAATGGTAATTTTTTATATGGAAATAGTTTGACGCTGGCAGATATTCCAGCAGAAGCTACGCTATACCGCTATCTAACTATGGATATAAATGTACCCAGACCGCCTAAAGTCATTGATTGGTACGACAGACTATGGGAAACAGAGAAATATAGAAGGCAAATTATGACACCTTATAATAAACTGTTTGCTCGACCAATCTTTTAGCCGTATGAACTTGCTGGCACTGAAACAAAAATTTGTGGGATGAATCTTATTTTTTAACTTATTTTTCTAGTTTTTTTTTGTACTAAACCTATTACTTGTTTCTACTTCTCCCTAGTAATCTGCCTCTTAGTTTCACAATGCGATCGCGATATTTGGCAGCTTCTTCAAACTCCATCTCCTTAGCAGCATCCTTCATTTTTGCCTCTAGCTGTTCGATCAGAGCGGGAATCTTTTCTAAAGGCAGATCGTAAGATTTTTCATAGACCTCCTCTAGCTGTTCGGAATTCAAACGGCGGGAGATATCGAGGTAAGCCAAGATAGAATTCTCCTCGTTTTTAATAATCGGCTTCGGCGTAATATTATGACGCTTATTATAGGCAATCTGAATGTTACGTCGTCGCTCCGTTTCCTCAATTGCTCTTGCCATACTTTTGGTCATGTTGTCAGCATACAAAATTGCCTGTCCTTCAACGTGTCGTGCAGCTCTACCTATCGTTTGAACGATCGAACTTTCCGATCGCAAGAAACCTTCTTTGTCTGCATCTAAGATCGCGACTAGTGATACTTCGGGTAAATCTAACCCTTCCCGCAGTAGGTTAACTCCAATTAGGACATCTACATCTCCGCGACGTAAAGACTGAAGGATCTCGATCCGCTCGATCGATTTAATTTCTGAATGCAAATACTGCACCTTAATATCTCGTTCGGCAAAGTATTCGCTGAGATCCTCCGACATTTTCTTGGTTAGAGTGGTAATTAGAACCCGTTCGTTCTTCGCCAGACGTTCGTGGATTTCTTCAAACAGATCGTCAACCTGTCCTTCGGAAGGACGTACTAAAATCTCTGGATCGATTACGCCCGTAGGACGAATAATCTGTTGCGCTACCCGATCTTCTGACTGTTCCAATTCCCATTTAGCAGGAGTCGCCGAGACAAACACGCACTGATTGACTTTCTCCCAAAATTCATCTGCTTTCAACGGACGATTATCCGCAGCCGAAGGTAGTCTAAAGCCGTGTTCGATCAAAACTTTTTTACGAGCGCGATCGCCGTTGTACATACCTCGTAGTTGCGGAACGCTTACATGAGACTCATCAATCACTAGCAGCCAATCATCAGGGAAATAATCGATCAGACATTCAGGAGGTGCGCCTGGCTTTTTGCCTGCCAAATGACGAGAATAGTTTTCTACCCCGTTACAATAGCCAACTTCTTCTAATAGTTCTAGATCGTAACGACAACGCTGTTCTAACCTTTGCGCTTCTAAAAGCTTATTCTGTGTCTCAAGTTCGATCAAACGCCCTTCTAATTCCTGGCGAATGTTTAAGCAAGCTGCTTCTAATCTTTCTTTGGGAGTAACAAAGTGTCGGGCGGGATAAATACTTACACCATTCATACTCTGTAAAATCTCTCCCGTCACAGGATCGACGTAGCGTATCGCTTCAATCTCATCGCCAAAGAACTCGATGCGAATCACCCGATCTTCATAGGCGGGGACTATTTCTAATACGTCCCCTTTAACGCGAAATCTTCCCCGTTCTAGTTCAATATCATTACGAGAATACTGCACCGTCACCAAGTCTCGTAATAATTCTCGCTGATTTACCTCCATGCCTAGCTTAAGAGGAACAGCAGCTTTAAGATACTCTGCAGGCATTCCCAAACCATAAATGCAGCTAATCGAAGCGACGACGATCACATCCCTGCGTTCAAAAAGCGATCGCGTTGCGGAGTGACGTAGCATATCAATCTCATCGTTAATCGATGCTGTCTTTTCTATGTATGTATCGCTAACGGGAATGTAAGCCTCTGGCTGGTAATAGTCATAATAACTAACAAAATATTCCACCGCATTATCGGGAAAAAATAACCGTAGCTCATTACATAGTTGCGCTGCTAAAGTCTTGTTGTGCGCTAAAACCAGAGTTGGCTTTTGTACATTAGTAATCAGATTGGCTACCGAAAAAGTTTTACCCGTACCTGTTGCCCCTAACAAGGTTTGAAAACGGTTTCCTTGCTGTAGCGATTCGGTTAACTGGGCGATCGCTTCTGGCTGATCTCCCCCTGGTTCAAAGGGTGCTTGCAGGTTAAATAAGCTCATTTAAACTAAGTAAATATCTTTTCTTATTCTTTAAAATAACGCAAATGTATCTACTAGTTCATCTGTTTTAAAATGTAGCTTGAAGGCAGAAGATTACAGCCATAGATCGCAATATTGAAAGTTTGAACCTCAGTCGTCGATCGGCAGCACAGAAAAATAGGGAAGAATTTTATAAAATTCAAAAACCCACCTCAATCATTTGGGTAGGTTTTCGCACAATATTAGTTTTGTTCGAGCGAAGCTTATATGAAGCTAAAAAGCTAGTTAAAAATATCAGTAATTACTCTTTCAATCGATCTCTCTACTCCTCTTTGGACGCTGTTAACCATGACTCTTTCAATTGTCGAAGGGTTGCGCTTGCTCTTTGCAGTTTCTTTAGTTTCTTCCGTTTCCCGATCGACTAGCACTTCGCCAATAAAAGCGTAGCTGAGACTAGTATTGATATGATCCTCACTTTCGACCTCGTTTTTTATACTACCTGTATAAAATTCTTGTCCTTTGAGTACTTCAATACTCACTATCCCTCCTTCTTCGGAGATCATGCCTGAATGTACTGCGGTACTACAGATACCTGAATTTGAGGTATAGACGTTTGTTCCCCAAATAGGAGCATGAATCAGATCTTCAGTCGCAGGTTGGCAGAAAAAATCATAGGTTTTACCGACGTTTTTAGCTTTATCGATACCCAAACTGGTTAGTCTGCTACTCCAGCCTATTTCTGGCAATCTTTTTGAGCGTTGAGCATTAGCTGGTCGGGAAGATGTGGCACTAACTGCGATCGCTAGGATAGCAATGATAAATTTTAGCTGTGAGTTGACTTTAATAGTTTTCATATACTTATTTAGTTGTTTTTTCAGCATATTGACTGCTTTCAAACAAGAGATAACTTTCGGTTAACTAATTTAGATGACAAAATACCTATAGCAAAATTAGCTTTTTGTCATAATCTAAGCTGCATCTTCTTGGTATCTTTATCTAATCTCAGGAACTTTTTTTAGTCTGTGATCTTCAGCACCGATCGAGGCGGTTTACGATCGCAACTAGCTCATCAATTGCTTGGCGAATCTCTTTATTTTTAAGTTCGGAATTGTTAACCATAATGCTGAAAGCTAAAGACAAACCAGATTGGGTATCGAGATATCCAGACAATGCCCCTACCCCCGTGAGAGTGCCTGTTTTACCCCAAAGATTTCCCTGAATCGAAGTATTGGCAAAACGTCTTTTTAGCGTACCGCTAGTTCCGGCGATGGCTAAAGACTGGCGATATGCTCGATCTGTTGCTGGATCTGAATTAGCCATTAACCGAAGAAGCTTGACTAAAGTTTTTGGCGCAATTAGGTTTTGGCGAGATAAGCCAGAAGCGTCAACTAAAAAATATTCTGATGGAGCAATGCCTATTTGTTGGAGATGATAAGCGAGCGCATCAGTTGAAGTCTCTAACTCAAGTCTTCGAGCTAATATTTTGCCCAGTGCCTCTGCATAAAGATTATTGCTGGCTTGATTAATTTCTTTTAGTATTTCCTGCATGGGAGGAGCATATATTGCCGTCAACTCCGTATCTGCAAAATTTAGCAAACCATTTTCGAGATCGACTACAGTACCTCTAGTAACGTCGATTCCTCCCTGAGATAGCTGCAGACGTAAAGACTCTAAGAAGTATTGGGCGGGATCGACTACGGCTAAATCCCAAACATCAGGCGGTTCATTGACGGCTAATTCTCCTCGCAGTTTCAAAACAGGCTTACCTAATTCTCCGTCAATTTCCACCGCATATTCAATGTCGGCATTTCCTGTAGTAGCTTGATTGATTACCTGCCATTGACTGGCTGCGATCGCATCGTCCCAGAAAAATTTTATGGGTTCGTCAATCTGCTGGGGAAGTAAAGTCAGAGTAACGGTATTCTCATTAAGAATTGTGCTGTTTACCGCAGTTGCGAAATAACTATGAACATCAACCCATTCCCAGGTAGGATTAATGGCTGGTGGAGCGAGATAACTATCGTCGATGATTAAATTTTCAATGCTTTTTACGCCTCGATCTTGCAACTGACGTACTATATTCTTTAGGCTTTGGCTAGATATAGTGGGATCTCCCTGTCCATAAAGACGCAAGGACTTCAATACATCAGCATTTCCCGCACTATAAATTGGAGTTTTGAGCCGATAGTCTGCACCAAACTCCAGCAAACCTGCTGCCGAGACTAACAGTTTGGCAGTCGAGGCGGGATTAAAGAACTTCTCGCCATCTAAACTATATAAATTTTCCCCTGTTAGAGTTTGAATCTCAATTCCCCAGCGCGATCGCTTCAGCTTGGGACGATTTATTACTTCGGCGATTGCTATAGACAGATCGCGATCGCAAACCAATTTTGGCGGCTTGTCTAATTTCTGTACGGCTGATTGAGATTTGTCCGACTCTGCTAGAACCAGGGAGCTGAAAAGGGAGTTGCCCAATAGTAAATAACAAAAGCTAATTAGCTTAAGCCAATCGCAAACTAATTTCATACGGTCAAAAATTCTTAAATTCCTACATGATTGTCAGATAATAAATGTAAAAGTCCGAAATCACCACATAGTCAAACTGCGTATTTTGATTCTCGATATTGAATTACTATCATCTGGCTCTAAATAGTATTTATCAATAGAACAAGATTTTAACTAAGCAGATCCAGACTAAAAGCAATAATAGTGACAAGAGATTTCCGATACTGGATAATGTTTGTTCACTAACATCAAACAGGCGATTGCCCGACAGTATTTCAAAATCTTTAATCTCAATTTTCTTATGTCTTCCCCCCTCGAAAACCGTTCCTTATCTGCCGTCTTAGATGCGCCACCGCTAGACCTGTCAATAGTTGTGCCAATCTATAACGAAGCCGAAAGTATCGAAACTTTGATACAGGCGATCGCCAATGCCGTAGCTGAAACCAGCCTGCGTTATGAAATTATTTGTGTCGATGATGGTTCAAAAGATGGCTCTACAGATGTATTAACTAAGCTCGCAGGGGCAAGAACAGATTTAAAAGCAGTAATCTTACGCCGTAACTATGGGCAAACTCCAGCAATGGCAGCAGGGTTTGAATCGTCTATAGGCAAAGTAATTGTCACTCTAGATGGTGACTTACAAAACGATCCTGCTGATATTCCCATGCTGTTAGAAAAACTAGATGAAGGATACGATTTAGTCAGTGGATGGCGCATGAAAAGACAGGATGCAGCCCTAACCAGACTGCTACCATCCAAGATTGCCAATATCATTATCGCCAAGGTAACAGGGGTAAAACTACATGACTATGGCTGTTCTCTCAAGGCATATCGTTCCGAACTAATTGCCGATATGAATCTCTATGGTGAACTTCATCGATTTTTGCCAGCTCTAGCATATATTGAAGGCGCACGTATTACCGAAGTCCCCGTACGTCACCACGCGAGACGCTTTGGTCAAAGCAAATATGGTTTGGGTAGAACGATCAGAGTCGTAATGGACTTATTAACCGTCTACTTTATGAAGAAGTTTCTCACTCGCCCAATGCACGTGTTTGGCTTAGGCGGAGTTATTTCTCTCGTCACGGGAATAGCAATGGCAACATATTTAACCATTGTAAAACTGTTTCTCAATCAAAATATTGGCGATCGCCCTTTGCTAATATTAGCTGTCTTGCTAATTATTACTGGAGTCAACTTATTCTGCTTTGGCTTGGTAACAGAACTCTCGATGCGTACCTATCATGAATCGCAAAGAAGACCAATTTATCGAATTAGGGATGTCTTAGGTAAAAAGTAGTTAGCAAATAATACTTGTCTTTCTCTCTTTCACCGAGGTGAGTTTGCGATCGCCAAAACAAAAGTAGTGTAATTACGACTCAAATTCAGAATCAACCTGGAAGCGAACCTTGGTATTATCTATACACCGATAAATAGTAGCTTCACTTCTCTTACACAATGTTTAATTGGTTTCGCCGTAACGAAAAAGCAAAGCAACAACCTGAGACTGAGACAACACCGCCTGAAACTAAACCAGAAGTAACGACGGAAACCTCAGAAGAGTCAGTTGCCGAACCAGACTATCTCACTTTTGCTAAGGCTGCCTACAAGAACATTCAAGAACGCAAAGGAGAGGTGAAAGAGACAGAAGAAGCAGCAGACACAGCTGAAGATTCAACCGAAGTCGAAGAAGAAACAGGATCTTCCCAGACAACTGATTCTGTCTCTGTAGATCCTTCCGAAACAGCAGAAAATATTTCTAATAACGCTCCTGCGTGGATGCGAAAATCTCAGGGTTTAGAAAAGCTCAAAGAGACTGCAGTCGAACCCGAAGCTGAAATAACAGCAGTCGTAGATCCAGAATTAGACGAAGACTTTATCTGGTCATCTCAGGTGCTTGCAAAAAGTGGACGAACTGCCGAAGACGTTTCAGAAGAAGAGATTAGCTGGCTGACCAAGCTACGTCAGGGACTAGGAAAAACTCGTATTGGCTTAGTCAATCAGCTTAAGTCTATCGTCGGCAAAGGTCCCCTCAACAGTGATGCCGTGATGGAGATTGAGAGTCTTCTGCTGCAGGCTGATGTGGGAATTGAGGCAACAGACTATATTATCGCCACCCTTCAGAGCAAATTAAAAGAAGAAGTCTTGCCCCCCGATCGGGCGATCGCCTATCTTAAAACTATTCTCCAAGATATTCTCGACAAACCTCTAGCGAATCTACCCAGTGGCGCTTTTGTTCCCGAAAAAGGGGAGTTTAATATCTGGCTATTAACAGGAGTAAACGGTGCGGGCAAAACTACCACTATTGGCAAATTGGCAAACCTAGGTCAAAAATCTGGCTATAGCTGCTTGATTGCTGCTGCAGATACATTTCGCGCTGCTGCAGTACAGCAGGTTAAAGTTTGGGGAGAACGAACTAATACCCAGGTAATTGCTAACCCTGGACAAAACACCGATCCTGCTGCGGTTGTATTTGATGCGATTACGGCTGCCAAAGCCAAAAACACCGAATTGCTTTTAGTCGATACTGCGGGTAGATTACAAAACAAGCAAAATCTCATGACAGAATTGTCAAAAATCCGTCGAATTATTGATAAAAAAGCTCCTGAAGCTAAAGTAGAATCATTATTAGTTTTAGACGCTACTTTAGGACAAAATGGTTTGCGACAGGCTCAGGTATTTTCTGAAGCAGCCAACCTTAGTGGCGTGGTTTTAACTAAGTTGGATGGTAGCGCTAGAGGTGGTGTAGCATTGGCAGTGACTCAACAATTAAATTTACCGATTCGTTTTATTGGTGCTGGTGAAGGTATAGAGGATCTACGACCGTTTTCTAGCTATGAATTTGTTGAAGCCTTGCTCAATGGTTAAACAAATTACATTATTTTAGGCTGTTTTTAGAGTTGAAAATAAGTATTTTTGCTCTAATTAATTGGCGTATCAGCTATTTAGGGTTATTATTAATCAACCTATATCTTGGTACTTATAATAGAAGCGCTATCTTTAAATTCAATTTGCTGAAGATAGCCAGCAATTAGCTAATTACAAAAGTTACTTTCGTAGTATCTGATTCAATGTCTTAGTATTACTGTATTCAAAACCTGTTTTCGACTGATGAACTAAAAAAATGTCTAAATTTGTAGAGGCAATGACTGTCGTACCTTCTCATAGCCATCCCTCTCAAGAAGATAATAGCGTTGGTAATTCTGCTAAGAACTCCAACCCTATCATGGCGCTAAAAGAATTAGTGGCTAATCTGCAAAGGGAACAAAATAAAATTCAAGATCTATTAAGCTCTTTAGGGTTTGCTTTGCGTAGCTTTAGCAATCTCAATCAGTTTTTAGAGCTAACGCCCCTGATGGCAGCCAGAGTTACAGATTCCATTGGTGGGGTCTTAATCTTGTATAAAGGTGGAAAAGTACATTTAGAACAGGTTCATTGCCAAGACAGCAAAATTGGTCTGGAAGTTAGTAACATCTTTAAAAAGATAAATTTTCAAATTAATCAGATTCAAATCAATCACCAGCAGGGAATTAATGCTTCCTCTCAATTATCAACAATTATTGATGAGAAAATTAGCAAAAAATCGATCCCAGAGTTTCAATTCTTTGGTACGCCAATTTTAGTTAAGAATATAGAGCAAGGTCGTCTCTATGTGTTTAGCACAGAAGCTGACTATACTTGGACTCCAACTCGGCGAAAATTAACTCAGTTAGTGGCAGATCAGACCGCAGTTGCGATCGCCAATCACGAACTAACGGTAGAATTGCGCTCGAAAGAAAGACAAGACCGAGAGCTTGAAATCGCTTCAGAAATTCAACTGCGTCTTCTTCCCAGCAAGTGTCCTCAGATCGAAGGTTTATCCATTGCTGCCAAGTGCGAAACTGCTAGCCGAGTAGGAGGCGACTACTATGATTTTATTCCTACCAATTACGATCGTCTTAAAAACGGTCAGCCAGAAATCGGCTCTGATGTTCCGTGGAGCATCGTCATCGGTGACGTAATGGGCAAAGGTGTTCCCGCAGGCTTGATTATGACTATGACTAGGGGAATGCTGCGAGCAGAGGTGCTAAATCGTCACTCTCCCGCGCAAATTATGCGTCATCTCAATCGAGTAATGTATGCGGATCTAGAAAACTCTCATCGTTTCGTGAGCATGTTCTATTCGGAATACGATCCCAAGAGTCAAACCCTTTCTTTTACTAATGCTGCTCATAACCCGCCTTTACTGTGGAGGAAAGCAACTAACGTCCTCGAGAAGCTCGATAGCTGGGGAATGTTGATTGGATTAGACATGGAGTCAGAATATGAGGATGCTACGGTGCAGCTTGCTCCTGGAGATACCGTTATTTACTATACAGACGGCTTTACAGACGCTGCCAATGAAGATGGCGATCGCTTTGATGAAGAAAATCTTTGTCTGTGCTTTAAATGGGCTTGCCAACATCTCGATACCCCTGAAGAGATACTCGAACATGTTTTTGGACAGGTCAAGCAGTTTAGCGGGGCAAATAAAAGTCACGGCGATGATATGACATCAATTGTCATGCAAATTAAAGCAGTAGATTAGACGTTATTTCTCACTAATTAGATCGTTTTTAGATGTCTGACAAGAACTATTATTCTGCTGGCGGTTTGAATAATTTGAGATTAGATTGGGTGCAAATTGCACTATTCAAACTTATAAGCTAATGGAATTCTTATTTGACGATCGCCTAATTCAGATAATATTTGCAGTACATCACGATCATTTGCTACCTGTTTCGAGCCTTTTAGCCCAAAGCATTGAAGACCCCGATATTTTAGGTCAAATTCAGGATGCCTGGTCTTGGTTTATCGAATCAGGGCAGGTTTGGGCATTGCTAATCGGCACATTTTTTGGCTATACCTTCAAGGGTTTTACTGGCTGATCGAGACGAATACGTCAGTAAACTGTAGGTTGGAACAGAAAAAAATATTGCTATTGCTCCAACCTACTAGATATTAGAAGAAATTAACGTCTGTAACTGCTCCGCTACCAGCTAAATTTAGTTCCATTCGACTTACATCCCTCAAGCCGATGTTTACCGAAGCTGCTTCACCATCGCCAGTCAGATTGGAAGTATCATAACTTTGTAACAGGAGATCGCTAGAATCGTAAAAAACTATGCTGCCTCCTGCTGATTCAATATCGAGCAAACCAACGCTCTCAACATTAATGGGACTGTCCCAATCAAAAAAGATTGTTCCTCCTGCAGCACTATCATCGGGGTCGCTAGAATCGCCGTCCTCAGATAAAATCAAGACGTTGCCCAAGGTATCGCTAGCTAAATCCGTATCACCCCCCGTCGGATTTGACGTATCAAAAATCATCAAGGGTAGCTCGTCAGAACTAATTGTTAGATTGTCAAACTGTTCGGTAACAGTAGTTCCTGGAGCAAGATTACCCGCTTCAAAATCCAGCGATTTGGTCTCAACCCCGCCATTGATATAAAACTGAGCTTGCTCAAAAACGGTATTGCCCACCTGTCTGCCCAAAACACGACCGTTTAAATCCCCATCTTCAAAGTGAATTCCTCCGTAGAGACGAGAAACTCCTCCCTCGTCTGCAGCCTCGGTAAATGTATTCCAAGATAGAGTAATAGTCTCCTCTGGGGTAACACCAGGTTCAAAACGCGATTCTCCAGGCTCAAAACTAACATCAGCGCCAAACTTATCGCTGCCCGTAAACTGTCGCAATACTTCTGCTCCAGCTGAGCTAAAAGCACTGTGTCCTGAAGTATATTCTGCAAAGGGTGGAGAAGGATCGCCTCCAGGAGTTTGATAGGTCAGATAGTCTGTAGCCAAAATTGTTTGAGTTCCCTCTCCAGGCTGCCAGGCTTCAATCGTATAGCCTCCCAATTCCGAATCAAATTCGCCAATTAAACCAAGTTCTCCCAAAGCTCTAACCGTTCTGACTGGACGAGCATAGTTGTAAAAAGTTTTAGCTTCCCAGGTTGCTATTCCCGCATCAAAAACAGCATTACCCAAGCCAAAAAAGAGCTTGACATCATCGTCGAGGGTGTGTTCATCTCTAGCAGAAACAAACTGCCCAAAGGACATCCATGTACCTGGAGGAAAGGAAGTTCCCCCGCCATCTTCCCAAAATTCGGCAATTAGCTTTTGTTCGTCGCTTAGATTAGAACTAAATTCGATTACCTGGTTAGTTTGCTCGATAAATTTGGGATTAATCACTGTACCGATCAGACTGCGATCGATTTCTAATACTGAACCGTCAGCTAAAGTAATAGTTCTCGATTCAAGATCGATCGTTCCATCCACCAGCAAAAAAGGTTCGGGAGCTACAGGACGAAACTGCGAGCCAGAATCTAAGGCAAAAGGTGTTACATCTCCCCATTGAGGAGTTAGAAATTGCTGAACTCGCCCATTCGGATCGTCAATTGGCACATTTTCTGGTGTCCAAAGATCCAAATTAACAATTTCATTGACATTATTTTCCGTCTCGAAATTTGTCATGCCCGAATAAGGTCTGCTATTGCCGTTAGGCTCGTCTCCTAGCTGATTTGAACCATCATTACGACGAAATTCAAGCAAGGCTTGGGCAGAAACATTACCAACTCCCACGGGAGTAGTAATATCTGTGGTTTCATTAGCTGGATCGTAGCCCAACTCGACCATCAAAGCTTCAAAAGTAGCCGCCTGTTCGGGAAACAACTCTATGGAGACTCGATAAGCTGCATAGCTAACTGCCTCTTCTTTATTCGCTTCTGTAATTTCTGCTTCGGGACGCTGTAGGTCGTCTCCTAGCTGTGTAGAGACTGCCGTAGGGTCGTAAGCAGCCCAGGTGTCAAAAATAGCCGTGTGTATTATGCCATAGGCACGAGATGCTACCGTAGGTCCAGGGGAATCGGCAATTACGGCTGACTGAATCGCCCGATCCCAAAGTACAGATATTGTCGGACTGGGATCGATGACACTAACTAACTGTGTATCTGGATTAACAACAAGATTTTCAAGATTTTCCATAACAGTATGTTTAAATTCGACTTGACTACGTACATCATATGTAATTATGCGATTACATTTGTATAAAGATTTTTATAGTCAGAGGATATTTAGATATATAAGGGTTTGCTCCTAGTCCTGATTGCCACGAAACTTCTGATGTGAACACAGAAAACAAGGGTTAATGACTTAAAATAATTTAGTCGTATAATTACTGATTTTATTGTGAGCAAGCAAAAAACCTGGAGCGATCGCTTCGAATCGGCATTAAATCCTGCGATCGCTATTTTTAACGCCAGTATTGGGTTTGATATCGAGCTAATTGAATACGATCTAACTGGTTCGGTAGCTCATGCCAAAATGCTTGCCAAAACCAATATAATTACAGATGCCGAAGCACAACAGCTTGAATCGGGTTTAGAACAGATCCGCAAAGAATATCAGCAGGGTAATTTTAATCCAGGGGTAGAAGCAGAGGACGTTCATTTTGCCGTTGAAAGAAGGCTGATCGAGCTAGTGGGAGACGTGGGCAAAAAACTCCATACGGCACGATCTCGCAACGATCAGGTCGGGACGGATATCAGACTGTATCTACGAGCCGAAATTAGAGAAATCCAGCAGCATTTACGAGCTTTTCAAACTGCGTTGCTCGATCGTAGCGAACAACATGTAGAAACTCTCATCCCTGGTTATACTCACCTGCAACGGGCGCAGCCAATCAGCTTGGCACATCATCTCTTGGCATATTTTCAGATGATTCAAAGAGATTGGGAGAGACTAGAGGATGTCTACAAACGGACAAATATCTCTCCTTTAGGATGTGGTGCGCTAGCGGGAACAACTTTCCCGATCGATCGCCATTACACAGCAGAACTTTTGGGGTTCGAGCGTGTATATGAAAATAGTCTTGATGGAGTGAGCGATCGCGATTTTGCGATCGAATTTCTTTGTGCTGCCAGTTTGATTATGGTGCATCTCAGTCGTCTGAGTGAAGAAATGATTCTTTGGGCATCTCAGGAATTTGGCTTTATTACCCTCAAAGATACCTGCGCCACGGGTTCTAGCATCATGCCTCAGAAAAAGAACCCCGATATCCCCGAACTAGTAAGGGGGAAGACTGGTCGGGTATTTGGTCATCTTCAGGGTTTACTCGTAATTATGAAAGGTTTGCCCCTGGCATATAACAAAGATCTTCAAGAAGACAAAGAAGGACTGTTTGATGGGGTTAAAACCGTAAAAAGCTGTCTTGAAGCTATGACTATTCTGCTCGTTGAAGGAATTGAATTTAAAACTCCCAGACTCGCAGAAGCCGTTGCCGAAGACTTCTCCAACGCTACCGACGTTGCCGATTATCTCGCATCTAAGGACGTTCCCTTTCGTGAGGCTTATAATTTGGTAGGTAAGGTAGTTAAAACCAGCATTGCTGCGGGAAAACTGCTGAAAGATCTGACTTTAGAAGAATGGCAACAGCTGCATCCCGCTTTTGAAGCTGATATTTATGAAGCGATCGCCCCAAAACAGGTAGTTTCTGCTCGCAATAGCTATGGTGGAACTGGATTCATCCAGGTTAATCAGGCGATCGAACGGGCGAAGTCTTTAGTAAAAGATTAAATTACTTAGTTGCTACAATTTAAGCTTAATTTGAAATACTTCTAATTTTTTCTATGCGACAATCTTGGCGATTTATTTCTACGGTTCTAGGTATTATCTTTCGCCATCCAGTGACTGGCACAACCATCATTCCCGTGCTGCCCGATGGTCGAATTGTGATGATTCAGCGCAGTGATTCGGGTAAGTGGGGCTTGCCTGGGGGCATGATCGACTGGGGCGAAGATATTCTTCGCGCTGCTAGCCGAGAATTAGAGGAGGAAACGGGCTTAAAGCTCATAAAGATTCGGAGTCTGCGAGGTGTATACTCAGACCCCAAACGCGATCCAAGACTACACTCTATTTCGATCTTGCTTGAGGTTGAAGCGGAAGGAGAATTAGAGCCTGAAGATAAATTAGAAGTTTTGCAGGTTCAAGCTTTTACTAGAGATGAGCTACCTTTGGGGGATCTCAGTCACGATCACGACCGACAGCTTCAGGATTATCTTAATGATAAGGTAGCGATCGCATAACAGTTGCTGGTTCATCAGTATTTAACCTCAACTATGTTTGACTAAAGATATCTTTTGCCCAAGCTCCAACATATTTGGGTCTTGATATTTTTGCCACTCTTTCTCTAATCGTAATTGAGCTACGATATTGATGGTCTACAGCGGAAGCTAATTCACTAGAGATGGCAATGCAGTGTCCTAGAAGAGCATGTTCTTCTGCTTCTTTTTTATTAGTGCAGTAAAAGACGTTTTCTTGACAAGCATTACAAAAATGAACGGAGTTATTTTCAGTTTTCTCTAAAACCTGCCATTCTTTTGGACATTAATAGGTAAATCTAACTAATCCATTCTGTTGTTTGGCAGCACCGCAATTTAACCTTTAACACGAGAATTCCCGCCTTCTATCGATAGATGAAGGTCGGGATGAGAGAGTTGTGCGACGGAGCGAAGCGCAGTCAAACGATCTTTACCCTGATTTTCTACATATTTTTTTAGAACATCAAGCGGTGCAAAACCCACCGAATCAATAGCGTAACCATCGCTCCAAAAGCCTTTAGTCCAATCCCAGTAATACCGCCTCAACTCAGAGTCAAAACTTTGTCTTACTTTACGACTGGATACGCTCTTAAAGTTACCAATAAACTTACTCAGATGTAACTGTGGGGCGTAACGAAAGAGGAGATGTAAATGGTCTTCCTCTCCGTTCGCGTCAATACAGTGACATTGCCATTTGTTACATAGGTCTACTGATGATTGCTGAATAAAAGTCATCATTTCAGGAGACATTGTTTTTAGACGATATTTAGTAACTAGTATCAAATGACCGTACAATCTAGATACACCTCTAGACCTGGCAATATAGCTGTTTTTATTCATGAGTTGATTTTGTGAACGTGTAGCTATATTATCTTAAATATGAAACTTGGTTACCGATACAAACTTAAACCGACAACAAAGCAAAAAGCCACCTTAATTGAGTGGTTGAATCTTTGTCGTCGGCAATATAATTATCGGTTAGCAGAGCGATTCCGTTGGTGGGAAAGCACTCGTACTCCTATCAACGCATGTCCTTTAACTGCGTCAATTGTACCTGTAGAAACTATCTACCAAAATATTCCTGAATATAGAGTTCAGGTTAGAGACGGTAGGAAGCTGGATAAAAACGGACAACCAATTACTAAAAAAGGAGATAAACACCCAAATATAATTGATGGCTACGTGCAGTGGTTAACGGTTCAGTTAGCTGACCTGAAGAATACTAAAAAGCTGTTTCCTGAATACAAAAGCGTTCACAGCCAAGTTTTTCAAGATGTCATCGGTCGAGTAGAAACAGCGTTTTCTAACTTTATCAAACCCGATAAAAATGGTAATAGAGCAGGAAAACCGAAGTTTAAGGGGCTGCATTATTACAAATCTTTCACGTATAGTCAGTTAAAAAATAAGCACATTCAAAGCAAGCATATTAATTTGCCAGGGATAGGGAACGTTGAAGTCATTTTTCATCGTCCAATACCAACTGGATTTATAGTTAAGTTAGGAACGATTAAGCTTGAAGCAGACGGCTGGTATATAAGTCTGTCGCTAGAAGATAAATCAATCCCTCAAGAGGATGAAGAAATTCGCCCCACTATAGAAAACAGTATTGCAATTGATGTCGGGCTTGAGCGTTTTCTTACTCGCGATGATGGAAGTTATGTTGAGATTCCTAGATTTCTGAGAAAATCAGCAGGTAGAATGAGCCGATTACAGCATCGCAAATCCAAGCTGCCTAACGGGAGTAAAGATAAGCAGAAGCTATATACTGCAATAGCCAAATTGCACCAGAAGATAGCAAGACAACGACTAAACTTTCATTTTACTACTGCCTACAAATTGTTCGACAAAGCTGACGTGATTTTTGTTGAAGACTTGAAATTAAAAAATCTCATTCGGAGGAATAAACCGAAAACTGAGAATGGTAACTTCATACCTAACGGACAGTCTTCTAGTTCGGGAATGAATAAATCTTGGCTCGACGCTGCTCATGGTGCTTTTATTCAAATACTTCAGTGGGTAGCATGGAAGCTTAGTAAATCGGTTGTCAAGGTCGATTCGTGGGGAACTAGCCAGTTTTGCCACGCTTGTCTCAACAAAGTGCCGAAAACCCTAAGTGACAGATGGCATTCGTGCGATTGTGGTGCAGAAATTAATAGAGATGAAAACTCGGCTATTTTAGTCAAATCCGTAGGGCTGGGACTTGCCTTACGTAAAACTGCCCCTAGAGGGAAAAGCAGCAGTGCGACTCAGTTATCAACTGGTGTACTTTGCGCGGACGCGAATGCGTCCTAGTCGTCTTACGACGATCTGCGCGAATGCGCTGCCCCGCGTTCTATTTTCCTAAGAAAATGAACGTCGGGTTTGTTCACAATATCAGACATGATAAGTAGGTTAACCTAATTTTTATATGATGAGTTTTGCTGTCTCTTTACCCATCTGTTGTTTTCTTGCAGACAATTATAGATAGTTTATTCGTTATTTTTGCTGAGTCTGATAGATTACTTTTGAAGCTAGTAATTTAATTTAAGATCTGATTGATACTTTATTTTAATTACTATGAATCCCAAACAACGTTGGCAATTTTATATCGATCGCGGAGGAACATTTACCGATATAGTTGCCAGAACTCCTGAAAATAGAATTATTGTTTACAAGCTACTTTCAGAAAACCCCGAACAGTATCAGGACGCGCCGATTCAGGGTATTCGAGACTTGATGGAACTTTCTGCTAAAGAACCTATTCCCACAGAACAAATAGAAATAGTCAAAATGGGAACAACGGTAGCGACGAATGCCTTGCTAGAACGAAAAGGCGATCGCGTTGTACTATTAATTACCAAAGGTTTTAAAGATGCTTTGCGAATTGGCTATCAAAATCGTCCCGATATTTTTGCCCGTCAAATTATTCTGCCCACAATGCTATATGAAGCAGTGGTACAGATCGATGCGAGATATGATGCTCATGGCAACGAATTAAAATCCGTAGATATCGATCGCGTCAGAGAAGATTTACAGGCTATATATCAGACAGGAGTTAGAGGTTGTGCGATCGTCCTAATGCATGGTTATCGCTATCCAAAACACGAACTGGAAGTGGCAGAGGCTGCAAAAAAAACTGGATTCACCCAAATATCTGTTTCCCATCAGGTAAGTCCGCTAATGAAACTAGTTAGTAGGGGAGATACTACCGTTGTTGATGCTTATCTCACGCCAATTCTAAGACGCTATATAGATCGCATTACCAGTCAGCTACCCAACACTCAACTAATGTTTATGAAATCAGATGGGGGTTTAGTCGAAAGCGATCGCTTTCAGGGCAAAGATAGCATTTTAAGTGGACCTGCTGGAGGCATTGTTGGAGCAGTACAAACGAGTAAAAAGGCTGGCTTTGAGAGGATAGTTACCTTTGACATGGGTGGTACGAGTACCGACGTGGCACACTATGCAGGAGAATACGAACGCGAATTAGAATCAGAGATAGCTGGGGCGCGAATGCGTGTTCCCGTATTGGCTATTCATACCATTGCTGCGGGAGGGGGATCGATTCTCAAGTTTGATAGTCTTAGCTATCGTGTTGGACCAGAATCAGGTGGCTCTAATCCTGGCCCTGCCTGCTATCGCCGTGGTGGAGAATTGACTATCACTGACGCTAACGTGATGTTGGGTAAGATTCAGCCTCAATATTTTCCGACTGTCTTTGGCAAAGAAGGCAACGAGTCTTTAGATCGAGCAGTTGTCCTGACTAAGTTTGAACAGCTAACCGCAACCATAAATACTAATACAGATAACGATGCTACACCCGAACAGGTAGCTGCGGGGTTTCTGGCGATCGCTGTTGCAAATATGGCTCAGGCGATTAAAAAAATTAGTCTGCAACGTGGTTACGATATTACAGAGTATGTTCTCTGCTGTTTTGGAGGTGCTGGGGCGCAGGTAGCCTGTATGGTTGCAGATAATTTAGGCATTAGTAAAATACTGATTCATCCCTATGCTGGGGTGCTTTCTGCCTACGGTATTGGTTTAGCAGATATTAGGAGTACCAGAGTAGAGTCAATAGAGTCTGCCTTGACATCCGATCTTATACCCAGACTAGAATCTTGGTTTGATTCTTCGCTTGACCCGAACATAGATAAAAATATTCAGGTAATCAAAAAAGCAAACTTGAAATATGTAGGAACTAATTCTACTCTAGCAATTGATTTTATGACTGACATTGCAACCATGCAGCATAATTTTATTACCGAACATAAAACCCGCTATGGCTTTATTCAGCCAGACAAAGAATTAATAGTTGAGTCGGTTTCTATAGAGTTAGTGCAGCAAATGAATACGCCAACAGAACAGGTTGTGGTTCGGACTAGAAGGTTAGAAGAATCTCCAAAGGAGATTGCCACAGTTCAAATGTTTGCCCTGGATAGTTGGCATGATGCCCAAATATATCGTCGATCGCATCTTCAACCACAAGACTGTATTCGAGGTGCTGCCATCATTGTAGAGGAGATTAGCACTATTATTATTGAACCAGACTGGCAGGCTACGGTAAACGATCGCAATTATTTGATTTTACAAAGACAATCTTCGATTTAATTATTATTCAGCAGCAGATGTTAGACCTCTCGCGATCGAGATTACACACAATTCTGAAGTATTAAAATTAGACTTTTGTTTACTGTGTCGGGGCTAATTTTCCGCATAAATAATCTGGATGATTGGCGCCAGTTAAAAACTTTAAATCAAGCAAAAAAACGTGAAAATCTATAAATCTATAAAATTTGCATTACTAACCTTAGCCATTTTTGGGGCAACTTCAGCAAGTGCAAGTGACGTTCCACAATCTGATGTTTTTCAACCAGAAGCTCCATATCATCTGACCTCAAATAACTATATCGAGGCATATGAATGGTACGAAAAGGGAAATCACTTCTATCACTCACAAGATTTGTTAAAAGCAATTGATGCCTATGAACGAGCAATTGAGATTAATCCTGACTTCGATTTAGCATTTGCTGGAAAAGGATGGGCGTTTAAAAAATTGGGAGATTTAGTTCAAGCCTTAAAGGCGTTTGAACAAGCAATTGAAATTAATCCCGACTCTTATCTTTATTGGGACGGAAAGGGCAATATTTTATATTATATGGGGCGATTTGAAGAATCTTTAGAGGCTTATGAAACTTCGTTGACAATAAATCCTCAAGCCAGCCGATCCTGGTCTGGAAAAGGATGGGCGTTGACCAGATTAAACGAAGACAAGCAATCATTAATAGCTTTTGATAAAGCTATCGAACTTTATGAAGGTTCTCCAAATTACTGGTTTGGCAAAGGTTCTGTGCTTTATAAGATTGGGCGCTACCGTGAAGCAAATTCTGCATTTAAACAAACTTTGTTAATTGAACCAAGCAATCAATCTGCCAAACGCTACCTTGAATTAATCGAACAACGATTACCTAGGTAAAATATACATTGGAATTATCAATTTACGAAATTGTTTCTAATACTTATTCAATATTTTGATTTCAATAAGCGCTTAAGTTATGCTGCTATAAGTATGATTTAAGCGTTTGAGATAGATTTTATATTTTAAAAAAGTGGCTAATAAACCCGATCCTGTTCGCTTAGAAATCTTCAAAAATCTGTATCAGTTTATTGCCGAACAGATGGGAATAGTATTGCAAAATACGGCTGCTTCGGTAAATATCAAGGAAAGGCTTGACTTTTCCTGCGCTATCTTCGCTGCTGACGGTTCACTCGTTGCCAACGCGCCCCATATTCCCGTACATTTAGGCTCGATGAGCGCTAGCGTTACTAGTTTGATTAGTAACGTCGATGAACTAAAGCCAGGAGACGTTTATCTTTCCAACAATCCTTATAACGGCGGAACACATTTACCCGACGTAACCGCAATCACCCCTGTTTTCCTTGGTAGGGGCAAACTACCGTTCGCCCATAAACCAATTTTCTATGTCGCCTCCAGAGGACACCAGGCAGATATCGGCGGTATAACTCCAGGTTCAATGCCACCCCACAGCACTAGTATTGAAGAAGAAGGAATTTTATTCGATAACTTTCTGCTGGTAGATTCGGGTAGCTTGAGAGAAGATGCCGTCAGAGAAGCACTGACCAACCATACATATCCCGCCCGCAATATCGAGCAAAACCTAGCTGACTTCAAAGCGCAAATTGCTGCCAATAATCGAGGCGCAACGGAACTTATAAAAATGGTCGAACAGTACAGTTTGGAAATAGTCCAGGCATACATGCAGTTCGTACAGGACAATGCGGAATTAGCGGTTAAAAAAGCGATCGCTTCTTTGAATGATGGTAACTTTATCTATGCAATGGATAACGGTGCAGAGATTCAGGTGCGGGTAAAGATCGATCGTGTCAATAAAAAAGCAACAGTTGACTTTACTGGCACATCATCCCAACAAGTCAGCAACTTTAACGCTCCCGCTGCGGTGACTCAGGCTGCGGTTTTGTATGTCTTTCGTACCTTGGTTGATGATGCTATCCCCCTCAATGCAGGCTGTCTAAAACCGATTGAAATTATCATTCCTGAAGGCTGTATGCTCAATCCTACTTATCCTGCTGCGGTAGTGGCGGGTAATGTTGAGACTTCTCAGACTATCGTTGATGCTTTGTACGGTGCATTGGAAATTATGGCTGCTTCTCAGGGAACGATGAACAACTTCACCTTTGGCAATCGGCATTATCAATACTATGAAACCGTCTGTGGTGGTTCGGGTGCGGGGAGTGGCTTTCCAGGTACAGATGCCGTGCAAACTCATATGACCAATTCTCTTTTGACCGATCCTGAAGTACTCGAATCTCGATATCCTGTGATTTTAGAAAGTTTTGGCATCAGGGAAAATAGTCAGGGAAAAGGACAGTATGCTGGCGGTAAAGGCGTAGTTAGAAAAATACGCTTTTTAGAACCCATGACTGCAGGCATATTATCCAGCCATCGTCTTATTCCCCCTTTCGGATTAAACGGCGGAGAAGCGGGAAAGGTAGGTAAAAGCTATGTACTCAGGTCAGATTGCACTGTCGAACAGTTAACTAGTACTGCCACGGTAGAAATGCGGTCTGGAGATACTTTTGTAATTAAAACTCCTGGTGGCGGCGGCTGGGGCATAAAAAATAGTTGCTTTAGCTAGTTTAGCAATTGATATTTAAATGATTGCGACTCTCTTATTAGCGATCGCTTTTTCTGGCTACAACCTTATATTTTTGTTAAAAACTTCATTTTGTTAACAAATAAAAGTAGAAAGCAAGGGTCTTCAAATAGAAACTTTAAGACCACATCATAATTGCATAAAGTTTCTGCAAACTCTCTGACAGTAATAGTTTGTTAGGACAATATTGTTATATAGACAGCTTCAAAGCTTGCTTTTGAATCGACAGACGATACTGCTGTCAATTAGCAATTTTTCAATCAATTTTAATAAAATTACCATTCATCAAGTTAAAAACTATGGACAATTTCAACTTGGATAACTTTAATCTCAGTCTAGATTCAATCTATAATAAATTTGAATTAACCAAGTTTGTCCCTATTCGAGACATGGTCAATTTAACCGACCTACAAAATAGGATTGAAGCCGAAGATGCCGATCGCTTTTACGATAATACTTTTCAAAATTTAGGTGGTGAGTATCGCCAGGATGGTCTGGATGTCGAAGCTATAGATAATCTTGACGGCGGTTATAATGTCGGCTGGATTGAGTCTGGAGAACATCTGGCATATGACATTAATGTCACTACTGTCGGAAAATACGATCTTTCTCTAAGAATTGCTACCGATATTTTTGATACGAAGGAAATTCAAGCCTTACTCAATGGCGAAGATATAGGTACGGTTAGCTTCGGTCGCACAGGAGGATGGCAGTCTTATACTGACGTAGTTATCTCTGACATTCTGTTACTAGACACAGAACAAGAACTTCGGTTGGAAATGCTCGACAGTCAGTTTAATATCGACTATCTAGAGCTTACTTTAGTAGAAGATTTGAGCGATAAATATATTCGGATTGAAGCCGAAGATGCCGATCGCTTCTACGATACTACCTTCCAAAATTTAGGTGGAAAATATCGCCAAGATGGCTTAGATGTGGAGGTTTCTGGCTACCAAGATAGCGGATACAATGTCGGTTGGATTGAGTCGGGAGAGCATTTGGCATATGACGTAGATATAGCTACTAAAGGCAAATACGATCTTTCTTTGAGAGTTGCTACCGATATTTTTAATACGCAGGAAATTCAAGCCTTACTCAATGGCGAAGATATAGGTACGGTTAGCTTCAGTCATACTGGAGGTTGGCAGTCCTACACTGACGTAGTTATCTCTGATATTTTGTTAGAGTCTGGAGAGCAAGAACTTCGTTTAGAGATGCTGGATAGTCAGTTCAATATCGACTATTTAGAACTTAATCTAGTAGAAGACTTGAGCAATATGCCGATTCACATTGAAGCGGAAGATGCCGATCGCTTTTACGATCTCAACTCTCAAAACTTGGGTGGAGAATATCGTCAAGATGGCTTGGATGTCGAAGCATCAGGTAATACTGACGGCGGTTATAATGTCGGCTGGATCGAGCAGGGCGAATACCTCGAATACGATCTCGACATTGTAGATGCGGGAGAGTACGACATTCTGCTACGAGTTGCTACAGATATCTTTGATACCAAAGAGATTGAGATTTCTATTAACGATAGTTCAGTTGGTAAAGCTAGCTTCAATCGCACAGGGGGTTGGCAATCTTATACTGATGTAATTGTTAGTGGCATAAGCTTAGAATCTGGTTCGAACGAATTACGTCTTGACATGCTTGATGCTCAATTCAATCTTGACTATCTTGAATTGCTTCCGTCAACTGAATCTGTAGAATATATCTAAACAAACTACATCTGCTGCGCTTGACTTCATCGGGCGCAGCATTAATAACTATTAGTTGCCAATCGATAAAAGATTATTTTGATTAAATTCTACATCTATAAAAGCCTCTTAATAACAGAATACTTTGCTTTGTGTACCTGTTAGAACGAGCTGCCAAATGTGGATTGGCGTTAAAATTTGAAGGAAGAATAAATACTTTACTTTCAGAACATCCTGGTTCTAGCAACCCGCTCCGATCGATAATAAATAGTTGGATTTTGTTTAAAAGCTTGCAAGAACTTTAAGCCAATGATGTTTGGCGATAATTTCTTTTTACCAAAATGGTTCTAACAACTCAGTCTTATTTTTGCAGCCGTAATTATACTGAACAAAGAAGAAAGCCTGCCCACGCTTATTTCTATTACTTAAAATCCCTTTTTTGCATCCTGCCTTTAGCAAACTAACTAAGCTATTACTTTTAGTCATACATCCACAGTTTCAATACGGGCCTTTAGTAGCAGGTCATTTTTTTGGGGATGCAGAATAGCTTTGCCATAACTATTATTAACTATTTCTCTCAAAATATCAGCTAATAATTAGCATTTTAAACTCGAACAAATTATCTCAGGGAATATGCGGAGCTAAAAAACTAGTTTATGGGTTAGAACAGACAAGTTGTGATTTGATGACTAAAATATCGGCGATAGATTGAAGTTTACCAAGCATTAAGATCTTCAATAAAGCGATGTTGAAATTAGTTGTCAAACAGGAACTATTGAGTATTCAAGCTCGCTCTTAACCTTATGTCTATATCTATTTTTAAACCGCAAAAGCAATCTTCTGCAAAAAAAAGAATCACTATATTTGGTATTTCTCCTTATTGGCTTGCCTGTATACCATTGGTTGCGATTATTTTAGTCGCTAGCAACACGGCAGCAATGGCACAGGATGCAACAGAACCTCTGACTTTAGAATCCGTTCAAGGCGCATTAAATTCTACTTGGGTTTTGGTAGCAGCAATTCTGGTTATCTTTATGAACGCTGGATTTGCGATGCTGGAAGGCGGTTTTTGCCGTCGTAAAAACGTTGTTAACGTTCTGGCGAAAAACCTGATCGTTTTTGCTCTAACTACTATGGCATTTTGGGCAATTGGTTTTGCCTTGATGTTCAGCGGTACGGATAGTCCGTTTATGGGCAATGATGGCTTTTTCCTCAGCAGTACTAATCCTGGTGTTTATGGATTAGCAGCCTATCCTCAAGGATTGCCCATCGCCGTTTTCTTTCTCTTTCAAGCAGCTTTTGCCGGTACGGCAGCCACGATTGTATCTGGTGCGGTTGCTGAGAGAATCAGATTTGTTAGCTACGCTATTTTTAGCCTGTTACTAACGGCGATCGCCTATCCCATTGTCGGTCACTGGATCGCGACTCAAAATGGCTGGCTCAATGCTCGAGGATTTCATGATTTTGCTGGCTCGACTATGGTTCACTCCGTAGGAGGCTGGGCTGCTTTAGTTGGAGCATTAATATTGGGTGCTAGATCGGGGAAGTATGGCGATGATGGTCGCATTATGCCGATGCCCGGTCACAATATGGGCATGGCAACCCTGGGCTGTTTTATTTTGTGGATTGGCTGGTTTGGATTTAATGGTGGCTCAGAGTTAGCTGCCAACGAAGCAGTACCCTACATAGTCTTGACCAGTAATTTGGCTGCGGTATCAGGTGCTTTGACTGCCACTCTCGTTACCTGGCTACGAGACGATCGACCCGATTTGTCAATGATCATTAATGGCTTGCTAGCAGGATTTGTCTCTATCACGGCAGGCACTTATGTAGTCGATTACTTCGGGGCTGTAATTATTGGCATTATCGGTGGTATCCTGGTTGTCTTTGCCGTTAGAATCTTTGAGAATTTAAAAATTGACGATCCTGTGGGGGCAATTTCCGTTCACCTAGTCTGCGGTATTTGGGGAACTTTAGCCGTAGGTTTATTTGCTAACCCCAGAAATACTTTACAGCGAGGCGCAGAAAATGCGATCGCCGGGCTATTTTACGACGGGAACTTCGAGCAGCTAATTGCTCAGGTCATTGGCATTGCAGCAGTAGGCGCTTTTACCGTTGTGTTCAGCGTGGCTGCCTGGTATTTAATCAAGCTAGTTTTTGGTCTGAGAGTAGATCTAAAAGATGAAATCGACGGTCTCGATATTAGCGAGCATGGCATGGAAGGATATACTGGCTTCGTCTATGAATCGGAAATTTATGGCGATGGCCTCAATTCAAGCAATACTTAACTTAGTAGAGTTGGCGATCGCATAGTCTATAGTTATTTAAGCTAGGATTATTATATCTGCATCGAGCTAGCTCGATTTAAGCGTTTTTGTTACCGATGAGTAGTTGTCTACACAAAGTTTTGCAGGTGCATTTTGTAGTTTGTTCGAGTCTCACAAGCAATTAAAGTAGCTAATTGCTTTATTAATGTTTGCGATCGGCACGACCGATTTAACGTAGTTCTCCGCGTTATTTAAATTAAGTTTTTGGGAACTATAGTTCTATCCGTGTTTGTCGTTGATAGTCCCGAACATCTAAAACTCAAGCAAAGTTAAGTAATGTCTGCAAAAAAATATAAACCCTATCGGCTTATTTCTATTCTTGATTCTTTATTCAAAAGGAATAGTAGTGGAATTTTAAGCCTGAAAACTCAGGTAAATGAGTGGCAGCAGCAGCGCTCTGGCATTCTAGTTTTGCGTGATGGAGGACTGACATACGGTGGCACTCAAGTTCCTAATGCTCGGGAATTGTGCAGAAGATTGGGGGAGGTACTCAAGCCTAATTTAATCAAAGCTGGATTATCGGTTGCAGTCGAAAGAGCGGCAAATCCGAATTCAGCAGTCGAACTCTTGGACATGTTGGTGAGGATGAGAGCCTTTACCTGGCAGGAGGTAGAGACTTTGATGAATACTAAAGTCTTGTTGTCGATCGAGAAATTCCTGGTCTATCCCGGAGAAGCTGAATGGCGTGCCAGCCGAGGTTTAGATCTAAGCTATGGCAAAGATCGACATAGTTTGAATTGGATTGATATCGACCTGGAATTGAAGCGTCGGCAAAAAATCTGGCAGGGTTACCAGCCTCAAATACCGAGTATGGATGCTATTCCCGTGGTAACTCCCCAGCAGTTGCGAGCAATCGATAATCCTCAAGTTAAAAGTCACTTCCGTAAATCAGTCGATGGCAAACAAACTTTGGTCGATATTGCTGAAAAGATGGGCAAAGATCCCCTTAAAGTAGCCCAAAATTATCTTAACTGGAGCAGTAATGGCTGGGTTGGTTTTGCCACCAGCCCGACAAAAATTAAAACGCCAGTCGAACGTTCAGCCGTAAAGCGAGAACCCGTCAGTCATCCTGTAGCTAAGGCTACAGCAGTCGAGCTAGATCGCGATTTGCCAACAGTTTTATCGGTGGATGATAGCCCCATTATTCAAGTTACTATCAAACGCGCGCTCCAGGAAGACTATAACGTTTTGCTAGCAGGGAACGCGGACGACGCACTAGATATTTTAAAAGAGGTTCGAGTCGAGCTAATGCTACTAGACCTGACTATGCCTGATGTTGATGGTCTAGAGTTTTGTAAGACTATTCGAACCATCCCCAAATTTATAGATTTACCGATTGTTATGGTAACGGCAAGAGACGGTTTGGTAAACAAGATGAAGGGGCATATTGCTGGCACAAACAAATATCTGACCAAGCCGTTTGAGGCAGATGAGCTACGAGAAGTTGTTCGTCAATATATTAAATAGTTAATAACTCCAAGAGAATATAGATTATGGGCATTAAACCATATTTAATTTTTAACCTCCATAATGTTCGGTATGCGATCGCTGCCGAATCTGTCACCGAGATTTTTTTGTTACCCGAACTAACCGTTGTTGCTGAAGCTCCGCCCGATGTTGTGGGTTTACTCAATCTGCATTCAGAATACGTGCCTGTAATGCATTTAGATTTACGCTTTGGTCATAAATTCGATCGCTGCAACGTTAGCGATAGCGTAATTGTCGTCGAGTCTAAAGATTTAAAAGTGGGCATGATTGTTCATAAGGTAGAAGCAGTTAATGAGATTGACGATCGCTATATACAGGAAGACTTAGCCTATGGTAGAGAACGAAACATTGATCGGGCTTTTGTGCAAAGCGTGATTAATCTCGATGATGAGATGATTATTTTGCTCAATGTAGATAATCTGGTACGTCATCCCGATGCTTTAGCAGCTTTAATAACTGAGGATGATGCTAACCCCAAACTCTTACCCAGTAGTTTTTACGATAACTATTTTGCTGATGCCACTGCCAATACGAAAAGCATTTTGCATCAGCGAGCAGTCAATCTACAAGAAGTCACTGAAAGTGAATCGACGATCGCGCCAATTCCTCTGGCGGTAGTTAGCATTGCTGGCAGATATTTTGGAATAGATTTGGGAATAGTTAGAGAATTTGTCAATATCAGACGAATAACTCCAATTCCCTGCTGTCCCGAGCATATTGTTGGCAATATGAATTTTAGAGGCGAGATCTTGACTCTAATCGATATTTCTCGACCGTTAGACTTGGCGACGACGCAGCAAGATCGGTATCAAAAAGCAGTCGCGATCGAAATTGATGATATTACTGCGGGTATTGTAGTTGAGGAAGTATACGACGTAATTGATTTTCGCCCCGAAGATCTCAAGCCCGTGCCAATAGCGATGAATACTAAGACGGCTTCTTTTCTCAAAGGCTTGGCTGATTATCAAAACCAAACTCTAAATGCGATCGACCTACCAAAACTAATCGCCCAGGGCGCGTTGACGGTCGAAATAACGGCTTAACTAGATTTGTTTATTTTTAAAATTAACTCGTAAAAATTACAGGAAAATTATTATGAAAATCGGAACTCAACTAACCGCAGGCGCATTTGGAATTGGAGCAATTGTAATGGTCAACCTAGGAGTAATTTTTCTCAGGTCTTCAGAAAACGATGCGAGAGTGATTAACCTTTCTGGTGTGGTTCGGGGGGCAACTCAAAGATCGATCAAACTCGAACTGTCTCAAAGTCCCAACGACGAGCTGATTGCCAGAATGGATAGTCTAATAGACAGCTTGATTAACGGTAACGTCGAACTAGAAATTCCTCCCGCTACTGACCCAGAATATACTGCCAGGATGGAGGAAACCCAGGCAGAATGGAACAAAATCAAAGCTTTAATTCAGCAGGTTAGACGACAGCCCACCCCAGCAAACACAACCACTCTGCTAAACGAAAGTGAAGGTTTATTCGAACTAGCAAACTCGGCGGTAAACGCTGCTGAAGAATATACCGCCGAGGGAGTTCGGCAGTTAAGAACTATTCAGCTATTCGTAGCATTGCTCAACTTTATTATTGTTACGGCAATTATTGCGGGTTCTCGCCGAATCACCAATACCCTGGATCAATTTGCCAATATTATCGCCAAATCTTCCGAAGATATTGCTATCAAGGTAGGAAATCAAGAGGCGGTAGCCAACGAACAGGCAAGTTCCGTCAGTCAAACTACATCTACGGTGGATTCCTTGGGTGAAACCTCTCGTCGTTCCGCAGCTCAGGCAGAAGAATCGGCGAAAAGTGCCAGTACTGCCCTAACCCTAGCCGAATCTGGAGCAGAAACGGTAGAGCAAACCAGGATCGGCATGGAGAGTCTCAAGGAGAGGGTGAGAGAAATTGCCGAACAAATTATTAACTTGAGCGAACAAACAGAACAGATTGCGGGGGTATCAGAACTAGTAGGTGACTTGGCAAACCAAACAAACATGCTGGCACTAAACGCAGCAGTTGAGGCTGCCCGTGCTGGAGAATATGGAAAAGGTTTCGGGGTAGTTGCTGGTGAAATTCGAAAACTAGCGGATCAAAGTCGCAAGTCTGCCGATCGAATTAATAATCTGGTAACGGATGTTCAAGAGGCAATGAACAGTGCGGTAATGGTAACGGATGAAGGTAAGAAAACCGCAGAATCTAGTATCGAACTAGCTCTTGATACTGCCGAATCATTCATCGGGGTGAAAAACGCAGTCAACAACGTATTTACCAATACCTCGGAAATTTCTCAGGCTGCCAAACTTCAGGCCGTCGGAATTCAAGAAATTTTAGCAGCGATTAATGCTCTTAACTTAGGAGCGATGGATACTGCTGCTGATATGGAAGAGGTGAAAGCTTCTACCGTCGAACTAAAAAAATCCACCGAAGATCTAAAAGCAGTTGTATAACTTCCAGCGCAGCGCATTCGCACCTAGTCATGCGCGAAGCACCGCCCTCTGCGCGATCGGCTAGAAAGGTATTTAGGTTGTCATAACTTACTTATCCATAGCAATTTAAACAAGATTTCTTAAGTAGTAAACCGATGATGATTGAAGACGAAGAGCTAAGGCTGCTGTATAAGACTTCCAGCGAGGAACATCTACAAAAATTAGAATCTGACCTAATGATCTTGGAGAAAAACCCCCAAGATACGGCAGCCCTAGAAGAATTCTTAAGAGAGGCTCATACCCTTAAAGGTGATTCGCGGATGCTAGGACTAGATGACATCGAAATGCTGGTGCATCATCTAGAAGACAGTATGGAAGGCATAAAAGCAGGACAGTCGGAAATTACTCCCGAACTATGCGATCGCCTTTATCAAGGTATTGATGCGATTAATCAGCTTTCTCGTAACGCGGTTACGGGGGAATCGATCGAGGTTAATACTTCTGCTGTCTTAGCTTATTTGATGGGTTCATCAGAACAAGTTCCTGCTATGGAAACTTCCGAAGCAGATCTATTTGCTGATGACGATGATTTGTTCGATACTCAATCTGTTCTCGACGATGGGGAAGCAGATCTATTTGACGATCCTCTTGCTGACTCGGAAGCGGACTTATTTGGTGATGACGATGATTTGTTTGATACTCAATCTGTTCCCGACGATGGAGAAGCCGATCTGTTTGACGACGATCTCTCAGATAACTCAGCAGCTAACTTAGTTGAAAATGTACCTCTAGTGGCATCGCCACAGGTTCAAATCTCAACGCCACCATCTCCACCATTGGTAGCTGCTGCGGGAACAGAAAGAAACTATAAAATTGACACGATTCGGGTCGAACCTCAGAAACTAGACGCTCTAATGACTCAGGCGAGCGAACTAACCGTAACCAAACTGCGCATTTCCCAACAGATTACGGAAATCGAGCAAATTTTGGCTCTATGGTCGGGATGGGGTAGAGAAGACAAGACGATTTTGAGCGACATCGAGCAAGCTGTAGACCCAGAAGTTCTATTACCTTTAAAGCAGTATTTGCACAGCACCGAACAGCGAGTCAATTCTCTAGGAAATTTGATTGTCAATCTTCGCACTAGAGCTAACGAAGACATAAATAGTCTGGGAATTATTAGCGATCGCCTAGAAACGGGTATTAACGGTTTACGTCAGCTACCCCTAGCAACAGTGTTTAACATCTATCCTCGCATGGTTAGAGATTTGGCGCGTCAGCAGGGTAAAGAAATCGAACTGATAATTGAAGGAGGAGATACAAAAGCAGATAAACAAATTCTTGAAGAAATCAAAGATCCTCTATTACATTTAATTCGCAATGCGATCGACCACGGTATCGAAACTCCTGCCGAAAGAATTGCCCAAGGTAAATCCAGTACTGCCACCTTAACCTTAAGAGGTTATCAAACAGGCAGCAGTATCGGCATTGAAATTAGTGATGATGGAAGGGGTTTAAACCTCGATCGAATTAGTCAGACTGCAATTAAGCGTAAGGTTCATACCGAGGCTGAAATATCAATGATGAGCGAAGCCGAGATTCAATCTTTGATCTTTGCCTCTGGCTTTTCTACCCGCACTGAAATTACCGAACTTTCTGGTCGAGGTGTTGGTTTAGATGTGGTACGGGCAAACGTGGAGCGACTAAAGGGCGCAATTCAGGTAACTTCTGTTCCTGGAAACGGGTGCAAGTTTCAAGTACGTCTAAATACTAGCCTGGCAACGACTAAAGTTCTAATCGTCGAACTTGTCCATACCCTATATGCCCTGCCTCTAGAATTTATCCAAACCATGATTACCCTTACTTCTCAAGATATTTATGAGATTGAGGGGAAAACCACCATCACCTTTGAAGATCGACCTCTTTCGGTTACACCTTTAGATCGTTTACTTCAGCTACCCAGACCAGAAACCGAAGAAGTAAAAAACTATCTCTCCTGTATTGTGCTTCAGGTCGGTAGCAATCGCTTTGGGGTAATTGTCGATGATTTGGTAGATCAGCAGGATGTAGTTCTCAAACCTCAAAGTAAGCTGCTTAAGAGAGTTCCCAACATTGCAGGGGCAACTATTTTGGGTAATGGTTCGGTCTGTATGGTTCTCAATCCCACAGATTTGATCCATTCCTTTCGCAATGGCAGTTGGCAAAACGCCGTTGCTACTGTTGAAACAGCCGTTGCCAAAAACAGACTGCTGCTAGTGGAAGACTCGATTATTATTCGTACCCAAATGCAGCGTCTACTTAAAGGTGCAGGCTATGAGGTCACTATTGCCGAGAATGGTTTGCTCGGTCTACAGCAGGTACAAAACCAAGGATTTGATATTATCCTGTCTGATGTAGAAATGCCTCAAATGAGCGGTCTAGAAATGACTAAGGCGATTCGCCAGAACAGTAATTACGATCGCCTACCGATTGTTCTTATTACTACCCTGGCATCACCAGAGGACAAACGTCGCGGTAAAGATGCAGGAGCAAATGCCTATTTAACTAAAGGAGATTTCGATCAGCAGCTTCTATTTGAAACTTTAGAGCAGCTAATTTATGTTCGCAATTAATTAAACAATCACTATTAGAATCATGCCAAAAATCAAAGTTCTACTTGTTGAAGATTCTGCCGTCGCGATTAATATCTACGAAAAGATGCTGAATTCTTCGCGCCATATTGAGGTAGTTGGCAAAGCTGCTAACGGTAAAGAAGGACTAGACTTAGCTTTGAAGCTTAAGCCCGACGTAATCTGTACCGATCTACAGATGCCACAGATGGACGGTATAGAATTTACCAAACAGGTGATGGCGCAATATCCTACCCCCATTTTGGTTCTCAGCAACAGTGTTCAAAAAACCGATACGGAGCGAATTTATGAAGCTATGCAGGCTGGAGCAGTGGATGTAATGGCAAAACCCCAAACTGCCCTGGGTGGGAATTCTGAGTCGATGCAAAACGAGCTGATCGTCAAGATTCGAGTCCTGTCTACTAAGAAAGTTTCCCTGATTCCTCTTAAGTAAAATTTAATCCTTGCTCTCAACTCAGAGAAATACTTTTGAATCTCTAGCGTAATTCAAAGGCTGTCGTTAGACTCTGGTTCTGAATGTTAGCGAAAGGAAAATATCTGGCAACGCTAATTATTTTCCTCTGCGATTGTAGCAAAACACAACATCATTAAACGAAGATATTATGGCTAAAATTAGAGTACTGCTGGTTGAAGATTCTGCCGTTGCAATTAATATTTATGAGAAGATGCTCAGCTCTTCCCGCCATATTGAAGTTATTGGTAAAGCGGGTAACGGTAAAGAAGGTTTGGAATTGGTTGACCAGTTAAGTCCAGACGTAATCTGTACCGATCTACAGATGCCACAGATGGATGGCTTAGAATTCACCAAGCAGGTGATGGCAAATAGTCCTACACCAATTTTAGTATTGAGCAATGCCGTTCAGAAGTCTGACATTGACAACATCTACGAAGTGATGAAAGCTGGTGCGGTAGACGTAATGGCAAAACCTCAAACTGCTTTGGGTGGCAATACTGAGTCGATGCAGAATGAACTAGAAGTTAAAATTCGAGTCCTAGCAACTAAGAAAGTTAAGGCAATTCCTTTGAATTAGACATTAATTTGCAGGAAAAAGGGCGAGGCATTGCCTCGCCCATCTAAATAAAGTGGCAATTGGATTAAACTACATCGCTGCTGCTCTAGCTTCTGCTGCTTCGTCTGGATGAATGCCCAATCGGGTCAGATTCAGGCGATTTTTTTGATCGAAACCGCGGATTTTAACTACGATCTCGTCACCCACTGCTACTTCATCGTCCACCTTGCCGACTCTGCCTTCTGCAAGCTGAGAAATATGAATCATTCCTTCTTTGCCTGGCAAAATTTCGACAAACGCACCAATATCAATAATCCTGGTAACTTTGCCAAGATAGACATCTCCTTCGTTTAGCTTGCGAGTGATGTTAAAGACCATCTTGCGCGCCATGTCTGCTTTTTCAGCTTCCACCGCAGCAATGATTACTTTACCATCATCCTCAATATCAATTTTTGCGCCTGTTTGTTCGGTAATCGCCTTGATGGTTTTACCCGATGGTCCAATTACCATGCCAATTAGATCGGGGTCGATCTTCATGGTTAATAGTCTTGGCGCATAGGGAGATAGCTCTTCTCTTGGTTTATCGATCGCCTTGAGCATTTCTTCTAAGATATGGATGCGTGCGGGTAAAGCCTGCTGAATTGCCTGAGCAATTACCTCCATGGGCAAACCAGTAATTTTCATGTCCATCTGCAGGGCGGTGATACCAACATCTGTACCTGCCACCTTGAAGTCCATATCTCCTAAGAAGTCTTCGATACCCTGAATATCCGTCAGGATTCTGACCTCATCTCCCTCTTTGATTAGACCCATGGCTGCGCCACTAACGGGTTTTGCGAGGGGAACACCTGCATCCATCAATGAAAGGGTCGAACCGCAGACCGAACCCATAGAAGTAGAGCCATTAGAAGACAATACTTCCGATACGACTCTGAGAACATAAGGAAAATCTTCAGCGCTGGGGAGGACGGGCAACAAAGCTCTCTCCGCTAGCGCACCGTGTCCAATTTCTCTTCTGCCAGGCGATCGCATGGGCTTAGTTTCGCCCACGGAATAGGCGGGAAAATTATAGTGGTGCAGATAGCGTTTTTCATCCTGAATGGTTAGATCGTCTCTAGTATCCTGAGCGTCTCCCGACGTACCCAAAGTGGCAATCGAAAGCACCTGGGTCAAGCCTCTTCTAAACAGTCCGCTACCGTGAACGCGATTGGGCAAGACACCAACCCTTGATGAAATTGGTCGTACTTGGTCTAGCTTTCTGCCATCGACTCTGACACTATCTTCGATAATTTGACTCCGCATCAGCTTTTTGGTCAGCTTCTTAAAGGCTTTCCCAACTGCTTTAGAATCCTCAGAGGTAGTTGCGGCGATGGGGTCGCCTTCTGGTAGTTCGGCGATCGCCTCGACGATTTTAGCTTTCTTGATTTCGTCTAAAGCTGCGTCTCTAGCTTTTTTGTCCAAATCATACTGAGACAGAACCTGCTTGATATCTTTACTGGCGCGATCGCTAATAAAGTCAATCAAACTTTCATCTTCTACTGGCGCTTCAGCAGTAACTATTTCGATTCCCAAGTCTTTAATCAACTCTCTTTGGGACTGAATTAACTCCTGAATTGCTTCGTAAGCAAAATCGATCGCCTCAATTACATCCTGTTCTGGTAGCTGATTTGCACCCGCTTCCACCATCACAATCCCGTCGGGAGTTCCCGCCACTACAATATCGAGATCTCCTTTGGCAATTTCTTTATAGGTAGGATTGAGGATAAAGTCATCTCCTACTAAACCGACCCTAACTGCTGCCATGGGTCCTTTAAACGGAATTTCAGCCAGCAAAACAGCAATGGAGGCTCCCGTAACGGCTAGAACATCTGGGGGAACGTCCTCATCCATCGAAAGCGTCGTTGCTACAATTTGAATATCGTCTCTGATCCACTGGGGAAATAGAGGACGCATCGGACGATCGATCAATCGACTAATTAAAACTGCCTTTTCTCCTGGTCTACCTTCCCGTCGGAAAAATCCTCCAGGGATGCGTCCTGCTGCATATTGCTTCTCTTCATAGTCCACCATCAAGGGTAGAAAGTCGATTCCATCTCTGCCCTTAGCTCTGGTTGCCGCAACTAAAACTGCTGTATCGCCAGATTCTACCAATACCGAACCGCCTGCCTGTGGTGCGAGCAAGCCTACCTTAAGCCGAATATCACGACCATCAAAAGATATCGACTTATCAAATTCCTGCATTGAGTTTTTCCTTATTTTTTCGCTTCTTTTTCTCGTAGGTACGATCCTAACATTATCTGAATTCTTAAAACCTATATCTTGCAAGGTTAAAGGACTATAGTTTTATGTTTATAATTTAAGTTTTTTGAAGCGGTATATAGACAGCTAAAAGTTTGGCGATCGAGGATTTTAAAAAAGTAGCGATCGGCAGGTCTAAACTATTGAATTACCTAACTCGCAGGTAATCTTAGTTGACTGCGTGACATCGATCGTACAGTCCGCTTAAAGCTGGTTTTTCCGTAGTAGCGACCAACTCAATTCTACCTGCTGAGTTTCGCTCCCAGCTTTGGGCTTCCATAGGAGAACTGCCTGCGTTATTTTGCCCTAAAGAACGCTCGTTCAAACTATATTTGCGTTTGGATGCGCGCTGAAGATCGAAGCTAGATAGATCGTTAGCGATCGCCTCTGTTGCGGACCAGTCAATTAGAAAATCCTCTTCTGCTAAACTATCGAAGGGATTGGCTGGCAAACCGCCACGACCAATATAGGCGAAATTATCTTTATCATCATTAGTCTCGCAACTTTGCGTCGATTTGATGTCTGGATCTAGGAGTTTTTTAGGAAAAGCAGCCCCCAGATTACGAGCCGCATCAAAAGAGGTATTGAGAGCTACCACGCCATCAATACCCAACTCCGAGCTAGCGCTAATTTCAGAATTTCTGTCTCTAAATAATCCTACGGTATCGATCTGAATATTGCCGGCATTTCCTTCAGTCGCATCGGCAACAATTTCGCTATCTTCAATAATAATATTACCTGTATTCTCAATAATAATATTGCCACTGGTAGCAGAACCCGATGCCTGGGTATTAATTCCTCCCTGTGCCGTAATTGCAATACTGTTTGTTTTCAGACTCACATTACCCCGCGTCCCTGAATTCACCTCTGCATTTAGCTGACCACCAGCCAAAATTAATTCTCCAATATCCAGAGCGATATTTCCCGCACTACCCAGATCGTTATTTCGTACCGAAATTCCCACGCGATCGCCAATCGTCTCTGCAGTATCGATAATACTCAGTTTGTCGGCTGTAATTCTCACATCTCCTGAATTAGAAGTGCCTTCAGAAAATGCAGAAATGCGTGATTTAAGCAGTGATGACTGAGCAAATTCTGCTGCTGTTTCTGAGTCTAAAGCCCCGTTGATTTCGATGTTGCCCGCCTCAATAGTAATGCTACCTGCTGTAATTTCGATTTCGGGGTCGATGTTTGCCGATCTCGCATCAACTCCAATTGAACCACCTCTAGATATTAGAAGGTTGCGATCGACATTAATTTCAATCTCCCCGCCTTTACCAATTCCTGAGGACTCCACTCCACTGCTGATACCAGTACGAACTCCATCAATTTCTATTGAGTCCTGCACTGTAATATTTTCGGCATTAAGAATAATATCTCCTGCATTACCTTCACCCGAAGTGTTGGCAGATATTTGCCCACCGTAGTCGATCTGTAAATCTTTAGTCGTAACATTTATTTGCCCACCATTGCCCTGAGCAGCGGTTTCAACTCGGCTGAACAAACTTCCTGGGGTTATTTCGGTAGATAGATCCCCGTCAAAGGTAGCTCTGGTAAACTCGCTGATGCCGATAGTCAAACTATTACCGACCTCGATACTGAGACTACCTGCGTCACCATTGCCAGAGGTAAAGCTGCCAACTTTACCCCCATCTTCAATTGCCAGAACATCTGTGGCGATAATCTTGAGATTTTCAGCATTAACTATCCCTGAAGTAGAGCTAACTATTTCGCCTCCGTTTCCGACCGTTAACTTTGCTCCACTAATTATAAAGTTAGACTCAACTGCTGCTGCATCCAAATCGACTCGATTTTCTAATTCAAGATTGGCTGGATTCTCATTATCATCGGCAATTTTGTTATTTTCAATTCTGGTAATACTGGTAAACAAACCGCTGGCTCGACCATTACCCGAACCGCTTATCAAAGTTTCATTGGCATTGACTAATAATTTTCCACTTTTGCCCAAACCGTTGTTTTCTGAGGCAATATGACCGCCGTTGGCTAAATCTGCCTGCTGCACCTGAAGATTAATCGCTCCCGCATCACCACTACCCGCCGTGCTGCTAAGCAGTATGGCATTATCCTGAAGCTGAAATTCGATCGCGGTGATGTCAATCGGGCTGCCGTCCCCCGTCGCTCCCGATTTTACCTGAGTGAAAATAGCGCTGGGAAAATCTGTGGTTTCACTACCAGCAATTTTAAATGTTTCAGTAGCCTGGAAATCGAGCTGTCCACCTCTACCCGAACCAACTGTATTCGCAATAATGGCGGAATTATCGATTAGGTTAATATTCTGTCCATAAATCTGTAAGCTGCCCGACTGCTCGCCAGTGAGATCGAGGGAGCTAGCCTGTGCCAATTCTACGTTTTCAAAAGCATCAATATCTTGAAAATCAAAGATAAATTCTCGACCCCTTACGGTCAATCCAACCTTTCCCGATTGATTGACGCTGCCTAAAACAATTTTGCCTCCTGGCGCGGTTAAATTACCCCCGTTTAAATCGATCTTACCGCCGATCGAGGCGAGGGTATTACCTTCTGCTACTTCTAATCCCAATCCAGGAGATCGCAATGCCCTATTAATATTCAATTGCGGATCGAGAATAAGACTATGTCCTGCTCCTCGAACGTCGATCGCACCTATCTGAGAACCAAACTGCAAACCAATTGGCAACCCCAAATTCTTCAAAGCTGTGAAATAAACTCGTCCCGCGAACAGCACCGCCTTCAATTAAATCGACGATCGCTTCTTCCTGAGTAACAACGGAATTTTCTGCACCCAAACTATTATCGGGAATTACCTGTGCAACAGTAGGAGAAAGAAAACTACTCCACAAACAACCTGTCAAAAATAATCTAATAGGGCGATCGCAGGACATAGTTCTAATATTTAGTTACATCCTATATTGCCCAGATTGATAACGTACGTTGACAATAAAACACAAAAACATCAAATTATCGCCAACAGAATTTGCAAAATATTTTTTAAAGCTGTTTCCAGCCGAGCTGCTGTGGTTTGAACTTCTTGTCAAAGATAGTCTGAGCATCATAAAAAACGGTATAGGGATATTCCTCTGGAAGTTTAGCTTCTCTTAAATCAGCCCCTGCAAAAATGGCGTTGAATAGATGAGCCTCTCTCAAATCTGCTCCCTGTAGATTTGCCTTAGAAAAGTTAGCCTCTTTAAGATGGGCTTCTTTGAAATTTGCCTGATATAGATTTGCCCGCTCAAAATTTGCTCCCGTCAAGATAGCTTTGACAAAATCTACCGAAGCTAGATCGGCTTGAATTAGACTGGATTCGCTAAGATTACAGCTATTCAGATTTGCCTGACGTAGATTAGAACCGTCTAGCTGAACTCCTTTAAGACTGACACCCATTAGCGGCGCTTTGCTCAACTCTGTACGTCGGAAATTTTTTTCGCCACGATTGTATCGGCTCAGAATTTCATAAGGCTTGGCAAAGGAGAAAACGTTGGTGTTATAGATGTTAAATATATTTGCCAGGAAAAAGTCGACGGTAATTTGGTTGAGAAAGCCCTTTTCAACCGCTAAACGATGAAACCGCTTTGGTTTTGACTGTTGTTTTTGCTCGCGAATTAATACGGCAATTTGCTGCTCATTTAATAATCCCGCGCTACGAAAATAGTAGATTAAAGGTTTTTTTTGCTTTTGCTTGAGTAGCTTTCCCCATTTTTCGGCAAAGAAATCAGCCGTTTGCTGTTCGATCCAATTATGAGAAGCGAGAATTTCTCCGACTCGCATTTTGCTACTAGACTGTAGCTGTAAAGCAAATTCTATTTGGCTAGCTGTAATCAAACCAGCTTCGATCAGAACTTCTCCTAAAGGTCGATTACTATTGGGAATGAAGAGATCGTTACTATCAGTTGAATTTTGCATTTATTTACTACAAATAGACACGGGCGAGCATGTCTAAGGCTTAAAAGAGAATTATCATACATATTATAGCAGTCGTTTTTATGACGATCGCCTACACGTACCATCCGTATATTTAACTAGATAAAAGTACTGATATGCTAAATAGTATTCATGTTAATGCATCATGAATTTTATATTTATTTATTACCATAGTCGTTCATGAATAAAGATTTTTTATCTTAAAGCATATTTTTATTTTAGTCATTAGGTTTAATTCACAATTTGTTTTTAAGAATTAGCATAAACCTTTGTACCGAATAGCTGAGAGTTTACTCTTCTCTAAAAAAGAGATAAATCAAAGTAGAATTAGTAAGTAGAGATTGAAACTAAACTAGTAGTCAATTGGACATTAATTTGGATCGTCCCTGGGTAAAGACTGTAGCTGAGGCAAAAATAATTCAGTCAGAATTGCGCCAGCAGGTGATTAAGAGCGATTGCCTGGGAGAAATAAAACATGTAGCAGGGGTAGATATTGGTTATTTAATACAAGAGAATAATAATAAACAACAACAACAAAGAAGCCTTTTTTTACGCGATGTAAATATAACTTGTTACAAAAATTAGTTTATACAGCGTATTTAGTACTGTACTATTAGTACATGAATTTAACGTTACAGAAAGGTACTGACCCCATAACCAATCAGACAATTTGGCTGATGCTGGATAAAGACTATGAAGTAGTCATGCCGATTCAGCAATACCTAACCTTTTTGACTACTACAAAGTCCCCGAATACGGTTCGTTCCTACGGGTTCGACTTGAAATATTGGTGGGAATTTCTAGCGAGTAAGTGCTTGGATTGGCGCGAGGTTAATGTGTCCGATATGGAAGACTTTGCTTATTGGTTAAGAGTAGGCGACACCAAAGTCGTTTCTATGCAACCAGTGGAAGCTATCAGATCCGAGAAAACAGTCAATCATGCCATTACTGCTGTGACTAATTTCTATGACTATCACATAGCTAATAAGACAGTTGATTTTAAACGGTTTGAGAGATTCTATATGCCTCATGGAATTAGTCGGGCTGGTAGCAAAGGTTTACTTACTGGCATTGCCAAAAGTAAGCCAGTCAGACAAAAGCTAGTCAAGCTAAAGGAAAAGAAAAAGTTTCCTGGGTGTTTGAAGGATGAAGAAGTAGAAACTCTTGTGAATGCCTGTAACCGTCTTAGAGACAAGTTAATAATTCTGATGCTTAACGGGAGTGGCTTACGCAAAGGCGAACTTCTTGGTTTGATGCACGATGACGTGGGAGATTTTGACCAGCACTATGTTCGAGTCGAGCAAAGAGATAATCATCCTAATGGTGTAAGGGCAAAGGGTGCAGAAAGAACTGTTCCAGTAATTCCCGAACTACTCAAGATGTATAACGACTACCTTATCTATGAATATCCAGATACGGATTCAGGATATGTCTTTGTCAACATCTGGGAAGGTAGAAACATAGGTCAACCGATGAATCCCTATGTGCTTAATACCATGTTTAGAAGACTGTCAGAGAAAACAGGTATTCATGTTTATCCGCACCTATTTCGGCATACCTACGCCACGAGGCTCTTGAAAGCGGGCTATGCACCTGAAAGAGTGAAATATCTATTGGGTCATAGGAGTATTCAAACCACGTTAGATGTTTATTCTCACGTAATTGATGAAGCAAATCTTTGGGAAGCAATTGAACAAGAAGAATGAATATTTTATCCGATTGGAATAATGAGCCAGAGCAGTGGTTAGCTGCTCAGAATGTAGAGGCAAAAAAACTACTGAGCAACCCCCTGTTACAGAAGGATGTTTGGCGAACGATTGAAGATTTAGGACTAACAATCAATCAACATCAAAAAGTATTAACTATTACTTTTGAACATATAGAGCAAGACTGGTTAAAGTTATTATCAAAGCTATACGTATTAATTAGAAGCCGACGCAAACCTTCAGCTATGTATTTACGTAATGATGTCGGTTCATTAAATAGATTCTCTCAATTTATTAGTTCAAAATCTTTTTTTACCATAGAGAAAATTGATAATCAACTGTTTGAAGAATATGATTACTACCTACGCTCATTGAAAAACAAGAGAACTAAAAAGTCGTTATCTCAAAGGTCGATATCGCTTCACTACATGACCTTAATCAACTTTTTTAATTTATGCCGTCAAGAAGGTTGGCTAGATGTTAACACTTATTGGTTCAAAGGTAGATACAAAAATTCTGAAGCTAAGAATGACGATGTTGAGTATATTCCAGAAGAAGTATGGCAACAGCTAGACGAGCATCTTCACAATTTACCAGAGCCATTACAGCGAATGGTGTTGGTAATTAGAGGAACTGGATTAAGAATAGGAGAATTACTAAACCTACCTTTGGATTGTCTGCGTAAACGAGGTAAGCAATGGCGATTGAGGTTTTTGACTGAAAAGTATTTGGTTGAGGATGAGTTACCTATCTGTGAAGAGTTAGTAGCTGTCATTCAAGAGCAGCAAGATTATATTAAGCAGCATTTTGGAAATAGCTACGACATCTTATTTAATAGTAATGATGGTGGCAATCATGGTTATATACCAGCCCCCAGAATTATGAAATTAGATACATTTAACCGCTGGTTAAATAAATTAGCGGTCGAACATGATATTTACGACAAAGAAGGCGAAATTTGGGAGTTTCGGTCACATCAGTTTAGAAAAACTGTGGGTACTGTAATGGCAAATGCTGGTGTCAGAGATTTAATTATTCAGAAGTATCTTCGGCATCGTTCTCCTGATATGCAGAACTACTATAAGCATCTTCTCAAGGAAGTTGTAGGGGATGAATACCAGGAGTTAATGAAAGAAACAAAATATGTCGATAGTACTGGAAAAATAGTCGCTACGCACAAGCCTAATAATCCAATTACTGAGTTAATGCGACGCAGAATGTACCAGATTACAACTCAGTACGGAGAGTGCCATCGACCAGTTTTGAAGTCTCCTTGTCAGACAGTTAATGCTTGCTTGCGTTGCGAACATTGGCGCACTTCAACTGAAGATGTTGGATACTTTAAACAAGACTTAAACCGAATTGAAGAAGAAATAGAAATAGCTGACAGGCTAGAAATGGTGCGCCAACAAAAGGGATTAGAAAGTGACCGTAGTAGTTTAATTGTCCGTATTCAAGGATTAGAGCGAGACTAATGATTAAAATTAATTGGGCTAAAGACTATAAGCGCGAATTTGCTTGTCCTCACTGTGGTAAAAAAGACATTAGGTTGAGAGGTACAAGAAATAATAAAAGGCAATTTTTCTGTAATAGTTGCCGAAAGAATATTGTATCTTCAATAGACATAATTTCTAGAAAGGATAAAAAGTCAAAAAATACTATCAAAGTAGACTGGAAACAAGACTACAAAAACGATTTTGACTGTCCCAAATGTAGTAGAAGCGGAATGTCTCTGATAGGAGTACATAGAGAAAAAACGCAGTTCAAGTGTAACAAATGTAAAACTTATAGTGTAAATTCCTGTTATATCAACTATCGCTCTAGATATTTAGACTCTAGGCTACAAGATGGCGAAATTGACTGGGGAAAAGACTATCATGGTGAGTTTGTCTGTCCACATTGTAATACTTCGGGTATGAGCGCGATGGGGATACACAAAGTTACTACTAAAAGACAGTTTCGCTGTTCGCAATGCCGAAAAACTTGTCAGCAGTCTTCACAGATTAAGATTAAAGCTGTATCAGACCCTATTAATCCTGAAGTAACTTGGTATAAAGGGTACAGAGTTCCTGGGTTTGTCTATCCTAATTGTGAAGAAGAAAATATAGTCTTTAGTGAAATAAGCGTAAAAAATTACAACAAGAAGCATTTTAGGTGTAGGTCTTGTGAGAAAAAGCAATATGATTCTGTGTTCTTAAATAAGCGAAACTTCTCACGTTTTAGTAGTGGCATACCACATATTAAGCCTTTTGATTTCACTGATGACGAATGGGACTTACGTTCGATAATTCCTGATAGTAGTTCGCAAGATGTTAGGAAAGCAATAGTTGATTTTGAACCTATCAACCCTGGCTGGTATAAGTCAGAAGTCAAAAAGTACATATATCACATATCTAAAAACGGCATTAGCAAGTCTTTTGGTTCTATAAATGGCTCTACATACGCATTAAGACGCTTTGCCAACTACCTTATTAAAAACAATATTGCTAGTTTTGACGATATAGATAGAAGCTTACTTTTAGATTATTTAGCAAAGGAAGAAACGGTTGGTAAGTCTAAATTAACACCTCTCAGAAATTTTTTTACTATTGGAACGTTTAAAGGTTGGTTCAAAATAGACCAAGATATTATTCGAGACGAAGACTATCCCAAAACTAAAAGAGGCAACCCTAATCCTATTTCTACTATTGTCCGAGAACAAATAGAGGAGAATTTACACAAGCTACCAGAGCCAATAGCTCGAATGTGGATTATCTGTTTTTTTGCTGCCTTGCGTCCTGAAGAACTGGCTTTCCTCAAACAAGATTGCTTAGTTCAGGAAGGTGATAAGTGGAAAGTAGTTTGGCAGCGCAACAAGAGTGATGATATTCATGAAGTTCCGATTAATCGAACTGTAGCCAAGGTAATTCAAGAGCAGAAAGATTACATACAGGATTTATGGGGAGATGAATGGCAGAACTTATTTTGTCACTATCACGGTTTGTCAAAATTAGACCTTTACAGATTTAATCTCGAACCGATTAAAAGAACTATTCCTACTGGTTCTGACACACCATTAAAACTGGGAATCAGAGCCTTAATCAAAGACCTTAATATCAAAAATGAAAACGGAAAACTAGCCAAGTTTACACCCAAAGTTCTAAGACCTAGCAGGGCTACACATTTATTCGAGCAGGGACATGAACTTGCAGTAGTCAGTGCGTGGTTGGGTCACAAGCATTTTGCTACTACCAGCACCTACTACACCAAAGTGAGCTGCGAGTTAATAGAGCAAGAAGCGGGTCATATTCAAAGGGCATTAGTTAATAGCGATGGTCATCGTTTACCCTATGAGTCTTTCCCTAAGTCATTCTGGGAGAAGCCACAAGCGCACAAACTAGAGCTATCTGGTACTCACATCAATACACCTATCTATGGCTACTGCGGACTAGATTTAGACCAAGACTGTCATAAATTTAGGGCTTGCTACACCTGCGGTAATTTTGTTGCTACACCAGAGAAATTGCCTCAATATGCCAAAACTCGTGATGAGTTAAGAGGCAAGCAATCTAAAGCTTTGGCAGCAGGTCAAGATGTTTTAGTCGAACAATTTGGCACTCAAGCTGACCAACTAGACAAGATCATTGCATCTTTACAGGAGGCAGCATGAGCAATAAAGATACTAAGGAACTCAGGATTAATAATCTCAGAACAACGCAAAAACAAAGACAAGAAGATGCTCGAAATCGTGTCTATAAAGCTATTGAAAGATTGCAGAAGCTCAACGCCAAAATTAACTTTCATACCATTGCCCGTGAAGCACAGGTCAGCGTTAGCTATCTCTACAAATACCCAGAGATAAAGCAACACATAGCAGAACTCAGAAGCAAACAAAACTCATTACCACTAAAGCCTGTAGCCAAACGTAATTCTACATCTCATGGCAAAGTAGTTACTCGGCTTCAGGATAGGATAAAAAAGCTAGAAGCGGAAAATAAAGAACTCAAACGGAAGTGTGAGTCGCTAGCTGGTCAAGTTTATCGCGCCCATCACGTTCAAGCTCAGGTGGAAAGATTACAAGAACAAAATGAAAACCTGAAAGGCAAATTAGGCGAACAAGAAATAGCAAAGAAAGTAACACCCATTGACACGAAGAGAAAAACTAAGTCGGTTACTTCTGGAGGCATCCAGGAGGACGCGGATGCGCCACCTGTGGGCGCATCGCGAGTCGTCCGTTCGGAGTTAGACGAACTAGGAATTACTTTAAATCCAAACCTAAACAGAACTATCAAAGCTGCCACAGAAGAAACCGTATTAGCTGCCATAGAAGCACTGAAAGACCAGTTAACTAGACGAGATGTTCCTAACCCTGGTGGCTACCTAAACAACGCAATTAAGGGAAGTTGGACGAAAGCAGAACCAATTTCCAAGTCTAAAAAGACTACTCCACAATCCAAGATTGTTACTGCCACAGACAAATTAAACAAAAAACTAATGTCTGCTGACAGACTCAAGAAATTAAGCAATTTATTCAACAGTAAAGATGACTGACAATAATCTTCCCCCAACTAATATAGAAGCTGAAGAAGCAATACTCGGAAGCATTCTATTTGACCCTGGTGCTATCAGTATTGCTAATTCTAATCTGCCAATTGAAGCATTTTACATTGCTGCCCATCAGCAGATATATAAGGCAGCACTAAAGCTTCATAGCCAAGACAAGCAGACAGACTATATGGGTGTATTGACTTGGTTAAAAGACCACAAATCATTAAAGGGCGCAGGTGGCACAGCTAAACCTGACTGCCTGACACATTTATTTAAAAGCTAACTAGTAACGCACTTAATTTCGCGAATGCGACTGAACCAAATGGCATCATAATATTGCTTTTTAGCCTTTTTAGAAGCAAAGCAAAGTTGAGGAAT
>Ga0209831_1000273_pt1 | contig 49848 bp, 28 predicted proteins | sample Maine_Asex4_meta_FD_187451 | JGI IMG/M metagenome (GOLD analysis project Ga0209831, IMG submission 187451) | Marine algal microbial communities from Maine, USA - Maine_Asex4_metaG (SPAdes) (version 2) | ecosystem: Host-associated > Algae > Red algae > Unclassified | place: Maine, USA | collected... | reverse complement strand
TTGCTAGTTCTTTAAAAGAATCATCAATAACTTGTAAATTGAATAGTCTTATTGCAAAAATTAATGCAACAGCTGCAAATAATATTTGGAAAAATAAAATTCTGTTTTGAAAATCCATTAGTACCTATTTTTTGATCGTGTAAACAGCATTTGATACAAAATCATCAAAAATAGGCTAGTTATGGTACTTAATAAAATTTTTAAGAGTGTAGTATCTAAAAATCTAAAACTAAATGCTTCTACAAAGAAAAAGAAAATGTTAAACAGAAGAATTGAAATAGTAGCGTATTTTATAAACCAACCAAAGCCTAAACTTTTGTAGCTTGGTATTGTAAACTGATCGTAACCATTTCTGGGTTCAATTAACATTAAAATTATATAACGAACGTAGGCCAGAAACACACAAGCAGATGCGTGTAGGCCCAGCGAATCATTAAAAACATCAACTATAAGGCCTGCCGCCAATGCAATTACTAACACTACAGAACGAGGAATAAATAAAGGTAAAGTTAATATTATAAGCGGATAAAGCATTGGCTTTACTAAGCGGTGCAACTCTACATTATTTAATATTAATACTTGTATAACAATAATTGCTATTGCATTTATTATTTGAAATGCATTCATACTATCTTTTCGCAGCCAGTTTTTCTAACTCAATTTGTTCTTTTCTGTTTAGGTTTTCAACACCGTCAACATAACGCAAGGTATAAAAATCTGTAGCCAATTTTACTTTTATATTATAAAAATTACTGCCTTCTTTTAGTTCAAAGTTTTCAATTGTCCCAATCATAAAATCTTCTGGAAAAATAGCAGAATAACCACTCGTAGTAATAGTATCGTTTATGGCAATATTAGCGTGGTTTGGTATTTCATCTAACTGTGCATACTCTGCACTTTCTCCATTCCAACTAAAAGAACCAGTAAATTTTTTATGCCTGATTTTTGCGGTTAACTTTATGTTTTTGTTTAACAAACTCATAGCCGAGCTGTAATTTTTCGATACTGTTTTAACTATACCAACAACACCATTAGAACTTACCAAACCCATATCTTTCACAAAACCATCTTTACTACCTTTATCTAAAGTAATGTAGTTGTATAAGCTATGTGTGGTATTGTTAATTACTTTAGCACTTGTAAAAACATAACCTTTTGCTAATACAGAATCAATTGCAACAAAAACAGAATCTACCAAAGTATCTCTTTTATTAATGCTGCTTAATTCTTTATTGGTTAGGTATTCTCTTAAGCGCGCATTTTCAGTTGCTAAGTTCTCATTCACATCTTTTAAGCCTACATAATCTGAAATGCCGTTAGTTGCTTTGTAAAGCGAACCAGATATAAGATTAGAAGAAGACATTGCACTTGCTCTATGGTAAGAATTTTGTGTTCCTAATAAATAAAAGCACAAAAATTCGAACAGCAGAAAAATGAAGAAAACGTGATTTCTAACAAAGAAATTAATTAACCCTCCCATTTATTTAATGCTATTTTTGAATTAAAAATGGATAACGCTCAGGACTTTTCAAGGCAATACCCGTTCCTCTAACAACTGCTCTTAACGGATCGTCGGCAACGTGAACTGGTAATTTGGTTTTTAAAGAAATCCTTTTGTCCAGGCCTCTTAATAAAGCACCACCGCCAGTTAAATAAATACCAGTTTTATATATATCAGCAGCCAATTCGGGCGGAGTGGTTTCTAAAGCTTTTAATATAGATTCTTCAATTTTAATAATAGACTTATCTAAAGCGTGTGCAATTTCGGTATAGCTCACCATTATTTGTTTTGGAATACCAGTCATTAAATCTCTACCATTAACGGCATAATCTTCTGGTTCATCATCTAACTCTGGTAAGGCAGAACCTACATTAATTTTAATGTTTTCGGCAGAACGTTCACCGATTAACATATTGTGTTGTCTGCGCATGTGAGATTTTATGTCAGTAGTAAAATCATCGCCAGCAGTACGTATAGATTGATCTCCAACTATACCCATTAAAGCAAGTACTGCAATTTCTGTAGTTCCGCCGCCTATGTCAATAATCATATTGCCCATTGGTTCCGAAACATCTATGCCAATACCCAAAGCTGCAGCCATAGGTTCGTGAATTAAATAGATTTCTTTTGCGCCAGCTTGTTCAGCAGAATCAAAAACGGCTCTTTTTTCTACCTCTGTAATGCCCGAGGGTATACAAATAACCATTTTGTACGATGGCATAAGCATTCGATTTTTTGGATAAATCATTTTTATCATGCCCCTAATCATAGCTTCTGCTGCATCAAAATCGGCAATAACACCATCCTTTAAAGGACGTATTGTTTTTATTTCGTCGTGGGTTTTTTCGTGCATTTGCATTGCCCTTTTTCCCACGGCTACAATTTCGCCAGTTGTTCTGTTTTTTGCTACTATCGATGGTTCGTCAACCACCACTTTATTATTGTAAATTATCAAGGTATTTGCTGTACCAAGATCAATTGCAATTTCATGTGTTAAGAAATTAAAAAATGCCATTAAAGCAAATAATATTAAATTTTAGATTATGTATAAATAAGGCAACAAAGGTAGGGAAATAAACCGAAAAATTTATCAATGTTTAAAATGTCTTATTCCAGTTAAAATCATTACCATTTGTTGGCTGTTGCAATAATCTATTGAAGCTTGATCTTTAATAGATCCGCCAGGTTGAATTACAGCTTTTACACCCATTTTGTTAGCAATTTCAACACAATCTGGAAATGGGAAAAATGCATCTGAAGCCATTACTGCGCCCTTTAGGTTTAAACTAAATTCTTTTGCTTTTTTAATGGCGTGGTTTAAAGCATCAACTCTTGAGGTTTGCCCGCAACCCATGCCCACTAATTGTTCATTTTTAACTAAAGCAATTCCATTTGATTTTAAATTTTTTACTGCTTTTAAAGCAAACAACAAATCTTTTTTTTGTTGATCTGTTGGTTGTTGTGCGGTGCAAAAATTCCAACTATTTTCATTTTCAATTACATTGTCTTTTTGTTGATATAACATTCCGTTTAAAACAGTTCTGTAATTTTTATCAGTTTTTAATTTTTGCTTTTTTATCAACAAAATTCTATTCTTTTTCGATTTTAGAATTTTTAGAGCATCTTCATCGTAAGCGCGCGCAATAAGTACTTCACAAAATAAATTGTTAATTGCAGTTGCCGTTTCAACATCTATTTTTTCATTACAAATTAATACGCCGCCAAATGCAGAAATAGGATCGCCGGCTAAAGCTAATTTGTATGCTTCACTTAAAACAGAGTTGCTTGCCAAACCACATGTATTATTATGTTTTAAAATGGCAAAGGTTGTGCTGTTAAACTCTTCAATAATATTAACAGCAGCATCTATATCTAATAAATTATTGTAAGAAATTGCTTTGCCGTGTATTTGCTTTAAAATTTCGTTTAGCTGCCCATAAAAATAGCCCTTTTGATGTGGGTTTTCACCATAACGTAGTTCATTGGCATTGCTGTAGCTTATTCTTATTTCATTTAAGTTTTCTGTTTTATTAAAGTGATTAAAAATTGCAGTATCGTAATTGCTAGAAATACTAAAAGCTGCCGCAGCAAACTTTCTTCTATCATTTATGTTGGTTGTTGCATTTTTATCATTCAAAACTTGCAATAATGCTGCATAATAATTTTGCGAAGGAACTACTAAACAATGTTTGTAATTTTTTGCGGCAGCACGTATTAAAGCAATGCCACCAATATCAATCTTTTCTATAATTGTGCTTTCATCTGTTGTAGAAGCAACCGTTTCTTCAAAAGGATATAAATCAACAACTACTAAGTCAAAAGCCGGAATTTCGTATTCTTCCAATTCCTTTATATCGCTATTTACATCACTTCTTACCAAAATACCACCAAACACTTTTGGGTGCAATGTTTTTACTCTGCCGCCTAAAATAGATGGATAATTGGTTAAACCTTCAATAGCTTTTACAGCGTAGCCTTGCTTTTCAATATAACTTTGAGTGCCACCTGTTGAGTAAATTTCAATACCTAAATTATTTAAGGCGTTCAAAACCGGATTCAGGTTTTCTTTATTGAAAACTGAAATGAGTGCACGTTTTATTTTTTTTTGCATTTAAATTAAAATTCTTTCAAATTAAATAAGAATACTTTTAAAATTGTAGTTTTGTAAAAAATTAGTTTATGGAGGTATTAACAAAGTCGCAATATTATATAGATTTGGAAGATAAGTATGGTGCACATAACTATCATCCATTACCTGTAGTTTTAGAAAAAGGAGAAGGTATTTTTGTTTGGGATACTGATGGAAGTAAGTATTTTGATTTTTTATCGGCGTATTCAGCTGTAAATCAGGGCCATTGTCATCCAAAAATAATTGAAGCCTTAAAGAAACAAGCCGATATTTTAACGCTTACTTCAAGAGCTTTTCATAATAACGTATTGGGGGAGTTTGAAAAATACATTACCGAATATTTTGGCTATGATAAAGTTTTACCAATGAATACTGGCGTTGAAGGTGGTGAAACGGCTGTAAAATTGTGTAGAAAATGGGCATATATTAAAAAAGGAGTTGCTGAAAATAAAGCAAAAATTATTTTTGTAAATGGTAATTTTTGGGGAAGAACCTTAGCTGCTATTTCCACTTCTGATGATCCGGATAGTTATGAAGGTTTTGGCCCGTATATGCCAGGTTTTGAAAGCGTTCCTTATAACAATTTAGATGCTTTAGCTAAAGCTTTGGAAGATGAAAATGTAGCGGGTTTTATGGTTGAACCAATACAAGGTGAAGCTGGAGTTGTAGTACCTGATGAAGGTTACTTAAAGCAAGCTTATGAATTGTGTAAAAGTAAAAATGTATTGTTTATTGCCGATGAAGTTCAAACTGGTATAGCCAGAACGGGAAAATTATTGGCGTGTGACCATGAAGGGTTTAAACCCGATATTTTAATTTTAGGGAAAGCTTTATCTGGAGGTGTTTTCCCAGTTTCTGCAGTATTAGCTAATGATGAAATTATGCTATGTATTAAACCAGGAGAACATGGTTCAACTTTTGGTGGTAACCCACTTGCTTGTAAAATAGCTATGGCAGCCTTACAAGTGGTAAAAGATGAAAACTTAGCCGAAAATGCGGAAATTATGGGCGAAATTTTTAGGCAAGGTTTAAGAAATATTGATTCTGATTTAATTGAGTTAGTACGTGGTAAAGGTTTGCTAAATGCTATTGTAATAAATCACTCAAATTCGAATGCAGCTTGGAATTTATGCCTGAAGTTTAAAGAAAGTGGTTTATTAGCAAAACCAACACACGGAGATAAAATACGTTTAGCACCACCATTGGTTATTAATGAAACACAAATGAAGGAAGCTTTGAGTATAATTGAAAAATGTGTTCAAAACTTTTAGTTTTTAAAATATTTTTTTTTTAGATTTACATTAGTTTTAGTCGATAAAGAATATCGTCCCCACAATAAGAAATGAGATCTCAACCTCATTTTAAAGGAGTAGTGCCCGTTATATGTGGGGGCGTTTTTGATTTTCGATTATTTTTTTAAAAGGATGCCAGCCCGCTGAATCTGGCAAAGAAGCCAAAATTTTTACAATTGTTTTTTTTACTGGATGAATAAACTCCAAGGTTCTAGCGTGTAGAGATATTGATTTATCGTCGTTTGGTCGTTTTGCTCCGTATTTTAAATCCCCTTTAATAATCAACCCCAAATCAGAAAGCTGAACTCTGATTTGATGATGTCTACCTGTTTTCAATTCAACTTCTAACAAGTTATATTTATCAAAAGTTTGTATTAATTTATATGACAATTCTGCAAGTTTAGCTCCTGGGAAATTTTGGCCGTGAACGAAGCTTTTATTTCGTTTTTCATTTTTAGCTAAATAGCAAGTAAGTACACCTTCATTAGCATCCATCTTTCCGCTAACCAAAGCCCAGTACTTTTTTTTTATTTCTCTTTTTTTAAATATCTCTGCCATCCTGGTAAGTGCTTTACTTGTTTTGGTAAACAAAACAATTCCACTTGTAGGCCTATCCAATCTATGCGGAACACCTAAAAAAACTTCACCAGGTTTGTTGTAAGTATTTTTCAAATAAAATTTTAAGTCATCAATTAAGCATCTATCGCCTGTTTTATCTTTTTGAACCAATTGTCCTGCTAATTTATTAACTACAATTAGATGATTATCTTCAAATAAAATTTTATCTTTCATTATTAATACAAGGCTTTTAATTGTAATATTAATATATTTTTGAGTATAATAATCCATTTCATTTAAAAAAAGCAAAATAGATTTAGATTAATTGGTTCATTTATTAAAAATAAATTAAATTGGTATAATTTTGGTTGCTAATTTATTAAGTAATTTATTTATTTTGTTCTTGAAAATTGTTACATTGGAGTATGAGGGCATTCTATTGCATATTTGTTTTTTATCTATTTTCATTATTTTTGAGTCTTTCTACCGTTAATGCTCAAATTTCAGTCAATTTTTCGCATAATCGAGGTTTTTATTCAGAAAATTTTGATTTAGTAGTTGAAACTTCTGGTTATAATACTTCGGTTTTGTACACTTTAGATGGTAGCGATCCATCAAAAGCCAATAATTCCATAACGCCTTTAAATAAAGCTAAGTTCATTATTAACATAAATCGTTCTACAGTAGTTAGGCTATATATTTTCAATAATGAAGAAAAAGTTTCTTTTACCAATACCTACATTTTAATAAATGATGTATTTAATCAAAACAATAATTCTGTTATAAATGAACGTAATTACCCACCTATTTGGGGCTATGGAAAACCGCGTTTTTCTTCTTCTTGTATTAAACAAGATGCAGATTATGAAATGACGCTTGATAGCTGCATTACCAACATACCAAATTACGAACAAAAATTGCTTGATGGTTTAATGGAAATACCGACTATGGCTATTTCGTTAGATGTAAATCAAATTTTTGGAGCTGATAGTGGTATTTATATATTTCCTGTTGAAAAATCTGATGAATGTTATACATATCCCGAATATATAAATTCTTGGGAAAGAAAAGCCTCAGTAGAAATATTTAATGATATTCAAGGTTTAGATACTTTAGAATTTCAATTAGATGCCGGTTTACAAATGAGTGGTGCATCAACCAGATATTTCGATTTTTACAAACATAGTTTTAAACTAAAATTTCGTAGTGAGTATGGCAGTTCAAAATTAAACTACCCTTTATATGGTGATAAAGCAACGGACAAATTTGAAAGTTTGCAATTGAGAATGATTGGTCAATGCTCACCGCACGACTGGAAAGATACAAGAAGAAGAGAGACGCAATTTCATAAAGACAATTGGATGAGAGATATTCAAGGTGAAATGTCGGGCTATGGATCTTCTTCTACAGGCAAATTTTTTCACTTATTTATAAATGGTTTATACTGGGGTTTTTATGATGTTTCTGAAAGACCGGATGAGGATTACATGGCTCAATATCATGGAGAATCGCCAGAAGACTATGATGTTTTAAAATTATTGGAAGTTAAATCTGGAACAGACTCTGCATACAATTATATGTATGATTTAGGGCACTCCATTTACGATACCATTTTAACTCCAAAGATAAATCAATTTACAGGTGCTGTGAATTACGAAGAAAATATTGTAACCAATAAAGAAAGAGCACGTAGTTTTTACCAAGAAATGAATAAACTTTTAGATATTGATAAATTTATAGATTACAATTTGTTGAATTTATATGTTGTAAATACAGATTGGAAAGATAACAATTGGTGGGCCGCTCGAAATGCAAAAACAAATGGAAAATTTCATTTTTTTGTTTGGGATGCAGAAATTGTTTTAACTAATGCCGAAAAAAGTAACCAAGTGTTGCTATTTGGTGGTAATGTTGGTAAAGCTTTAAAATACCATCCTATAGATTTAAATCAACGATTGTTAGATGTTCCTGAATATAAAATAAAATTTGGAGACCATATTCAATGTCATTGTGTAGAGGAAGATGGTGTTTTAAATCCTCAAAATTTCTTAGAATCTTACAAAGCGGCTGAAAAAAAAATACATAATGCAAGTTTGCTTGAATTTGCAAGATGGGGAGATGTTAGAAAGGAAAATTTAAATTCTGAACCGCTTTGCCCTTCTGTTATTGATGAAACTTTACAAGAATATGAAACAGAAATATTTCCAGATTTGCTAAGATATATGATGGTTTTTTATGGCAGGCCAGATGGTGATTATGCATTGCTGCCTCACTATATTAAAAAGAAATGGTCTCCTAATGAAGGATATGTTTTACAAGAGATTTTTAACTTCAAAGCAGTACAATTTTCTAAATTAGGCGGTGAGGTTGATAGTGGACATAAGCTAGTGCTAACAAATTTAAATACCCATAAAAATGAAAACAATGAAATAGTTCCTTTAGGAGAGATATATTACACTACTGATGGTAGCGACCCCCGAAACGTAGATGGAACAGTAGCCAATTTAGCAAAAAAATATAGTACGCCTATTGTTATAGATAAATATAAAATGATTAAGGCAAGGGTATTTGTTGATAAATTTAACTATATAGATGATGTACCAAAAACAATTGACAATTTGTGGACAACAATGTGTCCTCGCGAGTTTTTTCCTAAAAATTACTACAAGAATTTAATTATTAATGAAATACACTACAACCCGGCTGATTTAGGTAATGTTTCGGGAAGTAATTTAGAATTTATTGAAATTAAAAATATTGGTGATTATGAATTAAATGTTTCTAATGTAAAATTTATTGAAGGTATAAAATATCAATTTCCGGTTGGTACAATTATACCAAGTAATAATTTTGCTTTATTAGCATTAGATTCAATAGCAGTTGTTAATTATTATAATACCATTGTAGATGGCCAATATTCAGGAAAATTAGCTAATAGCGGAGAACTTATATTATTAGCCAGACCAGATGATGAAACAGTTGATATGGTTGATTATAAAGACACATGGAACACTCGAACCGATGGCCAAGGTGCATCTTTAAGTCTCTACTTAGATATAAGTGACAAAGAAAACAATCATTTAGCAAATAGTTGGGGTAGTTCAGCTGGAGGAGTTTCACCAAGAACAGAAAATGTTTTTTGTTTACCTTTAAATTTAAATGCCGAGGTTTACAATCCTACCTGTAATGGTGGTAACGATGCTTTTATAAGCCTTTATGTTTCAGGTGGTTCACCTCCTTACACAATAAATTGGTTAACAGGAAACAACAATCACTCTAATTTACTGACCAATTTGGCAAGTGGTAATTACGAAGTTGAAGTAATAGATGATCAAAATTGCGTTGAACATAAAACTATTGAAGTAAAAGATCCAAAACCAATTAATAGCAATTTAGAAATTACACACTCAACTTTTGCAAATAGTTCTGATGGCTATGCACTTGTTAATCCACAAAATATTTCTTTTGGTTATAACGTTTCTTGGTCAGATGGTAGTACTGGCAATAGCAATTATAATTTAACCGCCGGGCAAAATTACTGGGTAACTATTGCCGATGCTAATAATAGTGCTTGCTCTATAACCGAATCTTTTACAATAGAAGTAGCAAGTAATTGTGCCTCACCAACTAATTTTTCTGCAACATCAACATCTAAGCAAAGTGCAATTATTTCTTGGAATGGCAACCCAACTAATACAAATTACAACATAAGCTATAAAATTTTTGAACACATAAATTGGATTACAGTAAACACTTCTGTACCATATTTAGTACTAAGCAACTTGCAGCCCTGTAAAACCTATCAATATAAAGTTAATGCTAATTGTAATTCAATTGTCTCCAATAATTCTTTAGTAAAAATTTTTATCACTTCCGGTTGTAGTAATGCTTGTGGCGATAGTTCAAATGCAAATATTATAAATATAACAAATAATACTGCTTTTATTTTGTGGGATATAATTCCGGAAGCTAAATATCGATTAAAATATAGAAAAAATGGTGTAAATGCTTGGAAGGAGTATGAAACATCTTTAAATTTCTCAATTTTGTTTGATTTAGATAATTGTGCAAATTACGAGTGGTTTGTTGAAGTAATTTGCTCCGATGGAAGAATAACTCCCAATAGCATAACTAATTTTACAACTCAAGGCTGTTTAAGAGTTACCAATACTTTTAGTGAAAATGATGAAAAACAATTAGATAATTTAGATATAACCTTGTTTCCAAACCCAGCACAAGATTTTTTGAAAATTAAAACAAATATTTCAGAACAACCATTTGAGTACCAAATAATGCTTTATGATTTTTTGGGGAGGTTAGTATTAGATGGTGGCACGTTTATTGATGATACATCTTTAAATATAAAACATTTAATGCCCGGCATATACACAGCACAAATCACAAACAAAGATAAAAACATACAATATAAATTTACTAAACAATAATTTCCTTTAAAAATTATAATTCGCCCAAAAATATACCCTCATTTAAGAGAAGCAATTTTACATTTTTACGTCAAAACTATACCTTAACAAAACAGAACATGAAGTACTGCTATTTTATAAATCTTAGCCTTATTAGCTTTTTTTTATTAGTTGCAAATGGGGCTAAAGCACAAATATCAATATCGTTTTCTCACGAAAGAGGATTTTATGATGAAAGTTTTGATTTATTCGTTAATACTTCTGGTTATAATGTATCTGTTAAATATACTTTAGATGGAAGTGAACCCTCAAATACCAACGGAATTAGCCCAGTTGATGTAAATACATTTATTATTCCTGATATTAGCAGAACAACTGTTGTAAGATTGTTAGCTTTTAATATGGAAGAGGAGGTACAAAAAGCACATACTTATATTTTTGTAGACGATATTTTTACCCAAACTAATAATTCAACTATTAATGAACTAAATTACCCGCCTATTTGGGGCTATGGTAAATATTTTGGTGGCGCAGCTTGTAAAAGACAAAATGCTGATTATGAGATGACTATTGACACCTGCCTCACAAATACCAACAACTACCAACAAAAATTACTTGATGGCTTAATGGAAATACCAACTATGGCAATTTCTTTAAACAAAAATCAAATTTTTGGTGCAGACAGTGGCATTTATGTGTTTCCGTTAGAAAAGTCTGATAGTTGCTACACCCTACCACAAAATGTAAATTCTTGGGAAAGAAAAGCATCTATTGAAATTTTTAATGATATACAAGGAACAGATACTTTAGAATTGCAAGTTAACGCAGGCCTCCAAATGAGCGGCGCCTCAACCCGTTATTTTGATTTTTATAAACATAGTTTTAGGTTGAAATTTCGTTCGGAATATGGAGCTTCTAAATTAAAATACCCTATGTATGGAGACGAATCTACAGATAAATTTGAAAGTCTGCAATTACGTATGGTTGGGCATTCTTCACCAAACGACCCTAACGCTAGTAGAAGGAGTGAAACTCAATATCATAAAGACGGTTGGGTAAGAGATTTACAGAGAGAATTATCAGGTTACGGAACATCGGCAAATAGTAAATTTTTTCATCTATTTATTAATGGGTTATATTGGGGAATTTATGATGTTACAGAAAGACCCGATGCAGACTTTATGTCGGAGTATAACGGCGATGAACCAGAAGATTACGATGTAATTAAAATAAATGAGCTAAAATCAGGAACAGATTCTGTTTATAAATATATGTACGATTTGGGTGGAAATATTTATGATACAGTCTCAAATGTTCCGGTAGTTAATGCTAATAGAGCAATAAATTTTTACAATGAAACTAAAAATATTTTAGACATTGATAAATTTATAGATTACAGCCTGCTTAACCTATATTTTGTAAATCTTGATTGGGTTGAAAATAATTGGTGGGCCGCTAGAAATGCTAAACAAAATGGTAAATTTCAATTTTTTGTTTGGGATGCAGAGTTTACCCTCAATTATGTAAAAGGCAATCATTCAACTGTTCTTGTTGCAGGAAACCAAACAAACGCACTAAAATACCATCCAATTTATTTAAATCAACGTTTATTAGACGTTCCAGAATATAAAATAAAATTTGGTGACCACATACAATGTAATTGTATTGAGGAAGATGGAGTTTTAAATTCTCAAAACCTTATACAATCTTACAAAGCTGCAGAAAACAATATACATAATGCTAAACTGTTAGAATTTGCTAGATGGGGAGATGTTAGAAAATTTGAATTAAATTATGATCCGCTTTGTTACGATGTAGTTGAACAAACGATGCAAAAGTACGAAACAGAAATTTTCCCCAATTTGTTAAACTATATGGCTAAAATTTATGGAACGATAAAAAATGAATTTAAAATTTTTCCAAAATATGTTAGAGCGCAAACACAAAACGGTATAGCTACCTTTACTGATTTTTTTCATTATAAAGCCGCTAAGTTTTCTCAGTTAGGAGGCGAAGTACCTGTAGGTTATCAATTAGAACTAACCAATCCAAATACTCATTACAATTCAAGTAATCAACTTGTTCCACACGGTGATATATATTATACAACTGATGGAAGCGACCCACGTAATATAGATGGAACAATTTCTTCAACAGCAGTAAAATATACTGAACCAATTTTAATTGATGAATATAAATTGATAAAAGCTAGAGTTTTTACCGAAAAACTTACGTATATTGATCAATTTCAAAGAAATGTATACAACGTATGGTCTACAATGTGCCCCCGCCAATTTTGGCCAGTTGATTATTATACCGATATGGTAATAAATGAAATACACTATAACCCATCAAACATTGGAACTGTTTCTGGAAGTAATTTAGAGTTTTTGGAAATCAAAAATATTGGTAATAATGAACTTAACTTATCAAATGCAAAATTTACAGAAGGTATTAGATATCAATTTCCATTAGGAACAAAAGTACCGAGTAACGGATATATTTTATTAGCATCAGATTCAATAGCAGTAAAAAACCATTATAATGTGGATGTAGATGGTCAATATTTTGGAAAATTAGCAAATGGTGGTGAGTTAATTACTTTAGCCAAGCCCGATGGCGCAGAAATAAATGCCGTTGAATATGATGATGCACCACCTTGGAATGTTAGACCAGATGGAACTGGATCATCATTAAGCTTATATCTTAGCAATACTGATAAAGAAAATAATCATTTAGCAGAAAGTTGGGGAAGTTCAGCAGCAGGTTCTACTCCAAAATCAGAAAATATATTTTGCCTGCCTATGACATTAAATTTATCAACTTTTAAACCTTCTTGCTTAAATGGCAATGATGGTTTTATTATTTTAGATATTACTGGAGGCAGCGAACCTTATAATATAGAATGGGTAAATAATGGTAATGGAAATATTATTGATAATTTAACAACAGGCACCTACGAAGTTAGTGTAACCGACGATCAAAATTGTTTGCAAACTCAAAGCGTAACCCTAGAAGATCCAGATCCAATTATAAGTAATTTAGAAATTACACACGCAACATCAATAAACAATAATGATGGTTATGCAACAATAAACCCAGCTAATGTAGACCTCGGCTACACTGTTTTTTGGTCTGATGGTAGCTCTGGTAACACCATTAACAATTTAGCTCCAGGTAATAACTATTGGGTTACAATTACTGATAATAGAAATAATAGCTGCTCAATAACCGAATCCTTCACAGTCGAAGTAGCAAGCCCTTGTGCAACACCATATAATTTTACGGTAATTTCAACATCAGAACAAAGTGTTACCATTAGCTGGTCTGCCAATGCCGACAATACTAATTACCTTGCAAGTTACCGAGTAGTAGGCGATACTAATTGGAGTACTGTAAACACCTCCATACCAAGTTTATCACTAAATAACTTAAACGTTTGCACCGCTTATGAATATAAATTAAATGCAGATTGTAATGCAATTACCTCAAATAGCTCCATTGTCGAAAATTTCACAACCGCTGGTTGTACTAATGTTTGTAATGGTAACGATGTAACTGGTAATACAATAAACATTACCGATTTTAGTGCTTTTATTTTATGGGATATAATTCCAAATGCTACCTATAGATTAAATTATAGAAAAAATGGAGTAAGTAACTGGAATCAATATAATACTCACCTCAACTTTTCAATATTGTTTGGTTTAGATAACTGTTCTAATTACGAATGGTATATTGATGTAATATGCCCTAATGGGGTTATATCTTCAAATATGGTTAATAACTTTACTACAACAGGTTGTTTAAGAAAAAACAACGAATTGGAAATAGTTAAAGAAGAATTAACAAGTGATTTTGACTTTAACCTTTACCCTAATCCAGCACAAAACTTTATAAACATTAGCTCAAAAAATTCTCAACAAATTGAAGAGTCAAAAATATTAATATACGATTTTTCTGGTAGATTTATTATGGAAGGAGGAATGTTTACCACTCAAACTACTGTAAATATTGAAGTTTTACAACCAGGAATGTATGTTATGCAAGTGGTAAATAAAAGCTTTAACTTGCAATATAGATTTAAAAAAGAATAACTAAAAAAACTATATTTAATTGAGTGTCAACTATATAAAAATTCAATACTATCAACTATTTTATAGCATTTGCTTTTTCGTTTTTGCTATTAATTTTGTGCAGGCAGAAGATCTGATATCATTAGATTTTTCTCATCAAAGAGGCTTTTATACTCAAAATTTTGATTTAGTAGTTAATACCTCTGGTTATAATATATCAGTAAAATACACTTTAGATGGTAGTGAACCAACTCCACAATATGGCATTAGCCCTGTTGATGTAAATTCATATACAATAGCAAATATTAAAAAAACAACAGTTGTTAGAACATTTGCATACAGTAGTGAAGATACAGTTTCAACAACGCACACTTATATATTTGTTGATGATGTTTTTTCGCAAAATAATAATACAGTACTAAATAGCCAACTTAATTTTCCACCAATATGGGGCTATGGTCCTGAAAGCGAAGGATCAAATTCATGTATAAGGCAAAATGCAGACTATGAAATGACCATTGATGCTTGTATTACAGATGTAGATAATTATCAACAAAAGTTAATTGACGGCTTAATGGAAATACCAATAATGGCAATTTCATTAGATAATAATCAAATTTTTGGACAAGATAGCGGCATATATATATATCCAGTTGAAAAAAATACAGATTGTTATGCTATTCCTACCAACGTCAACTCTTGGGAAAGAAAAGCATCAATTGAGATATTTAATGATGTACAAGGGCAAGATACTCTAGAATATCAAGTAAATGCAGGCCTTAAAATGAGTGGCGCCTCCACAAGAAATTTTGGTTTCTATAAACATAGTTTCAAATTAAAATTTCGTGGTATATATGGTGCAAAAAAACTAAAATATCCACTATATGGGGATGAGGCAAGTAACGAATTTGAAAGTTTGCAATTAAGAATGATTGGCCAATCTACACCCAACGATGAAAGACATTCAAATAGAACTGAGACTCAATATCATAAAGACGCCTGGACAAGGCAAATACAAAAACAACTATCAGGTTTTGGATCTTCTCCTACAAGCAAATTTTTTCATGTTTTCATAAATGGACTTTATTGGGGTATGTATGATGTTTGTGAAAGGCCTGATAAAGATTTTATGGCAGATTACTATGGCGGTGAACCAGAAGATTATGATATAATTAAAATAATGGAAGTGATAAATGGTTCTGATTCTGTTTACAACCATATGTTTGATGTAGCTCATTCCATTTACGATACAACCTACACTAATCCTAGAATTAATGCTGCAGGTGATACCATTTGGAACAAAAATATAACTTTAAACAATAGCAGAATACCTGCTATGTACAATGAAATAAAAGATCTTTTAGATATTGAAATGTTTGCGGAATACATTTTACTAAACCTTAAATTAGTAAATGCAGACTGGACAAAAAATAACTGGTGGGCAGCAAGAAATAGAACTAATAATGGGAAATTTCAATTTTTTGTTTGGGATGCCGAACTTATTTTAAACTATGCTGACGGAGTTAAAAATACTAGCATTATAAATACTGGTCTTTATAACAATACTTATAAATATCATCCAATTGATTTACATCAACGTTTATTAAATATACCAGAATACAAAATTAAATTTGCAGATCAAATTCAATGTCATTGTGTTGAAGAGGATGGAGTTTTAAAGTCTGAGAATCTTATAACATCATATAAAGCAAAAGAGCAACAAATACGTAATGCATCTTTGTTAGAATTTGCCAGATGGGGTGATGTAAGAAGTTCTTATTTAGGTTATATGCCATTTTGTTTTGATGTAATTGAAGAAACTTTACAAAAATATGAGACTGAAATATTCCCAAATTTATTAAAATATATGTTTCTGATTTATGGAAAATTAGGTGAAGATTACAACCTATTTCCGAATTATATTAAACGAATTAGAAACCCATATACACAAGAGACTTTTCTTGTTGATGTTTATAACTTTAAAGCAGTAAAATACTCACATACTGAAGGTGAAGTTCCTTTTAAGTATAAATTAAATCTATCAAATCTTAACCTACAAGAAGATCAATTTAATCAACCAATCCCTAATACTACTATAGGAGACATTTATTACACAACAGATGGAACTGATCCTCGAAATGCTGATGGCTCAATATATTCAGATGCAATAAAATATGATGAGCCTATAATGATTGATGGATATAAGTTAATTAAAGCAAGAGTATTTGCAGAAAATTATTCTTATGTAACAGGAAATATTGAAGATGGATTTGAAACCAATTCAATTGAAAATTTATGGACCGCAATGTGTCCTCGCGAATTTTTTCCAGAAAACTATTACGATGATTTAGTTATAAACGAAATACATTACCATCCTGCACCAATTTCAGAAACTGTTTCTGGTAGTCATTTAGAATTTTTAGAGATTAAAAACACAGGAGATACATTATTAAATATTTCTAATACTAAATTCACAGATGGCATAAAATATCAATTTCCAATGGGCACTATAATACGAGAAAATGAGTATATAATGTTAGCATCTGATTCTTTGGCTGCAGTAAATTTCTACGGAACTACAATAGACGGGCAATATGAAGGTAAATTGTCTAATGGAGGCGAACTATTAGTATTAGGAAGGCCTGATGGAATTGAAATTGATGCGGTAGATTACGAAGATAGTTGGGACACCCGAACAGATGGCAAGGGCTCGTCTTTAAGCTTATATCTTGATCGAACTAACCAAAAAAACAACCATTTGGAAGAAAATTGGAATAGCTCGGCAAATAATTTTACCCCTCGAATTGAAAATTTATTTTGCCTGCCAATTTACTTCGATTTTAATGTTATAAGGCCAACTTGCTTTGGGCATAATGATGGTTTTATAAGTGTAAATTTGACTGGTGGAACTGGTAACCTAAGCATAAATTGGTTAAATAACGAAGGCGATAACTTAATTACTAATCTACGTAGTGGTACCTATGAAATTGAAGTTACAGATGAGCAAAGTTGTGTTGAAAAACGAACTGTAATAATGCCAGATCAAGATCGTATTATTAGTAATTTACAAATAACTCATGCTTCAACCGCTAATAGGTTTGACGGTTTCGCTGAAGTAAACCCAATTAATTTACCCGACAACTATAGCGTTGTTTGGTCTAATGGAAGCACAACAAACAGCATTAACAACCTATCTACCGGAAATAATTATTGGGTTACCATTTCCTATACCTCTGGCGCAACGGAATGTTCAATAACTGAAAGTTTTACAGTAGATGTTGCTAGTTCGTGTGCAATGCCTTTTAATTTCTCTGCAATACCCACCTCTGATGATAGTGCAATAATTTCGTGGTCGGGCAATGCAAATAATTCAGAATATACTTTAAGTTACAAAATGTCAAATGAAACAAACTGGAATGAAGTGACAACTTCTTTACCAAGTATATTGCTTAACAATTTAGAATCTTGCAGATACTACGATTATAAAGTAAGCGCAAATTGTAATATAGTTAGCTCAAATAGCTCCACTATAAAAACATTTATTACTACTACTTGTACAGATTATTGTAGTGGGGAGGTTGATGGTAAATCTATAAATGTAACTAATAATAGTGCATTTATTTTATGGGATATAATACCAAATGCTAAATACATATTACATTACAGAAAAAATGGTATGAGTAATTATAGAGAATATGAAACATCGCTTAATTTTGCTATATTATTTGGTTTAGATAATTGCTCAAATTATCAATGGCGTATTGAAGTTATTTGCTCAGATGGAACAAAAACAGATAATTTGGTAAATAATTTCACAACAAACGGATGTTTAAAAAAGAAAGGAGAAACATTTGAGAATACTACGTATTTAAATGACAATTTTGATTTTCAACTTTATCCAAATCCTGCACAAAGTTTTGTAAAAATTAGTTCAAATACGCTTAATTCATTAGATCTGCAGGTATTAGTTTTTGATCTATCTGGTAAAATGGTTTTAGATGGAGTCACTTTTACAAATCAAACAACCTTAAATATTGAAAGTTTGCCTGCTGGTATATACGTTGCTCAAATAGTTGGCGACAACAAAAATTTTCAATACCGTTTTAGAAAAGATTAATTATTTTAAAATAAATACACAATAGATGTAGCATTAAATACTAATAATTTTATATTGCAGTTTTTTTAGTTCTTTATAAAATTTATTAGTAATGTGTATAAGGTGTGTATTTGTATATCTATTTTTCATTACTATCAATAGCCTACTAATGGCAAATAGTTTCGATATAAACTTTAGCCACAAAAGCGGGTATTACACAAGTCCAATTAATCTTATTATTGAAACCAATACGTCAGAAACTGATGTATATTATAGTGTAAATAAACCGGTTACTTTAAGTAATCGTATTATTTATGAAAGTAGTCTATTTATAGATGCTACTTCAATAGTAAATACAATGGCTATTTTAAATGAAGATACCATTTACAAATCTCAGGCATTTTTATTTTTAAACGATATAAAAATATCTAACAATTTTTCTACCCATATTACAGAAAGTAAGGAATATGAAAAGCATATTGATAGCTCATTTTTATCTATTCCAACAGTATGTTTAAATACAGCTGAGCAATTTTCTATAACAGATACAATTGGCCCAACAGAGGTGCCTTCGAGCATAATATTTATCCTCCCTCATCATTTTACAAAAAGTGTTTCCGTAAATTGCGGCGTACAAACTTGGGGTGGTAGCCCTTCAAATCTTAAAAGAAGTTATAGATTAGAATTTAAAAGACAATATGGCCCATCTAAATTTAAATTCGATTTATTTAACAATCAAAATAAAAAAAATAATTTTTTTAAAACCGCTACTAAATTCGATAACTTGCTACTTAGAGCCAGCAGCCAAGATGGATTAAATGCGGAATATGGTAGTGAGGCAGAAACCCAATTTATAAAAAATAGGTTTATATACGATGCAGTTTTAGAAATGGGATTGCCAGCTCCTCATGGATTATTTACCCACGTTTTTATAAATAACAAATATGCAGGTGTTTATCATTTAATGGAAGCTCCTGATGAGTATTTCTGTAAAACCTATTTTTTTAATAACCATCATAAAGATAGTGTTGAGATAAAAAAAAATAGGGGTTACTCAAATCAGCCTATTAATCCTACCTATTATAACAACCTTTTGGCCTATAGCAATGGTTTAAATATTGAAAGTAATTATAACCAACTTGCTAATTTTATAAATATTGATGCTGCGGCTTCTTACATTACTTATCATCATTTTTTTAATAGTTTTGATTGGAGTGATTTTCAAAATACAATTTTAGCAGCAGTACCATACAAAGCTGATGGTAAATTTGAATGTGTTCCTTGGGATTTTGACTTTTCTTTAGGAGCAAGAGGCACTTTTACTAATACTTATGTTTACGATAAACATGGTGCAGTGCCAGAAAACTTAGTTAATTCAGCAGAATTTAAATTTTTACAAGGAGATAAAGTTGTTTGCTATTGCACAAATGGTGGTGTTTTAACTGCTGAAAACTTGAAACAACTATACGCTAACAGAGCTGCAGAAATAAAGTTGGCATTAATTGCAGAGGCGGCAAAATGGGGCAATGTTAATTTTGATGGACATAATAGTAATGTGGATATTGCTAATTGGGAACCCAACATACATTGGCAAAATCAATATGAACTAATACTAAATGAATATTTAACAAATAGAACAAACGACTTTATTGAAGATTATAAAGAATTAAATAGGTTAGAAGAAATTTTACCAGTAAAAGTTGTTTATAGTAATGATGGCATACAATTAATTAACCCAAATACATATGGTAAAATTTTTTATACTTTAGATGGAACAGATCCACGTAAATTTGGAGGTGTTTTAAACACTGATGCTTTTATTTATGCTAATGAAACAATATGCATTGAAAAGCCTTCTAAATTAATTGCAAGAGTTTATGCCACAACAAATATAGACGTTAGATGGAGTAATTTTTGCCCAAAAAAACTTTATCCAACTCAACAATACGATCAACTTGTAATAAATGAAATTCATTATAAGCCTTTAAACAACAACAATTTATTAGTTGATTTAAAAGATTATGAGTTTGTTGAATTAAAAAACAATACTAATAAAACTATTTTTTTACAAGATGTAGAATTTAGCACAGGAATTACCTATAAATTTAATAAAAACGACAGTTTAGGTGCAAATCAACTATTAGTTTTAGCAAGCGATAGCTTATCTTTTAAAAGTAAATTTGGTTTTGATGCTTATGGAATATTTAAAGGAAACTTAAATACAAGCGGTGAGTTATTAACACTTAAAGATCCAAACAATAATATAATTGATGAAGTAAATTTTAATACCGTTGATCCGTGGCCGATATTGAATGATACTAGTGAAAAATCAATTGAATTACTAAGTCCTAATTTAGAAAATGCTTTAGGTGAAAATTGGAAAACCAGCTTGCATAATTTCTCACCAGGTTTTGACAATGATTTTTGTACTAGTAATCCATTAACATTAACTACTTCAATAACCAATTTAAGTTGCTTTAATAGTAATGATGGAATTGCAGCAGTATCAATAAGTGGCGGCCAAAAACCTTATGCAACGTTGTGGAGTAATAATGAAACCACTAATATAATTGGAAATTTAAGTGAAGGGAGTTACAACTTAGTTGTACAAGATGCTTTTTACTGCTCAATAAAAAATGTAATTAAAATAAATAACCCTGCTGATGTTGAAGTTAGCTTTGCTGATAATTTTGCATTTGTAACTGGCGGTAAACAACCATACACTTATTTATGGAGTAATGGAGAAATTGGCAAAAAGTTAAAAACTGATATAGAAGGAGACTATAAATTAGTAGTTACCGATTTTAACGGTTGTACAAAGGAAAAGATGATTTCAATTACACAAAAACCAAATTGTAGTAAAAATATAAAACCAGAAACTGTAATTGTACATAACCTTACAACAACATCTGTAATGTTATTTTGGAATGCAATTGCAGAAGGAAGCTATACAATAAAATATAGATCAGAGAAAGATACTGAATGGCAAGTTTATAAAACAAATAGAACTTTAGCGGTATTGTATAATTTAAATAGTTGCACCACTTATCAATATAAGGTAATTTATAAATGCAATAATGGGGGAAATGGTATCGAAAGTGATACCATTTCATTTGATACTAAAGGTTGTTAAACTTCTTATTAAACATGTTTACTTAAAAAAGCCTTCATTTGAGCAGGTTTTAAATAACCAGAGGCTTTGTCAATAATTTTCATATTTTCATCTAATATTATAATAGAAGGATAACCTCTTATACCAAAAGTTGGAGTTAAACTATGTTGACCGTTTCTTCCACTTTTTTTAGCTGGGTTATATTTTGAATTAGTATAAGTTTTACCATTAAATTTAACAGAATCCGGCCCTTCAGCATTAAATTTAACTGAATAGAAGTTATCACTCATCATTTTTACTACTTCAGCATCTTTAAAAGTGGTTCTATCTAACATTTTGCAAGGCCCACACCAACTTGTGTAAACATCTACAATTACTTTTTTGGGTTTTTTCTTTACCAAACCTTCAACTTTGTCAATTTTTACCCAGCTTACTTCTGCACCGCCACCAGCAGTTGAAGCTGTTGCTGTTGCTTTGGCTTTAGCAATTTGTTGTTGTTGTTTTAAACGCTGTTGCCGTTGTTGTTGAATTTTTTGTTGTTGAGCTGTTAAACTACTATTAGCTTTATTTTGAGCATTAGCTTGCGTTTTAGTAGCAGTTGTATTTTGTTTAACTGGTTGATTAGGTTTTACTTTGTTATTGTTATTTGTTGTTACATTTTTTTGTGCAACTTTTTCTTCAGTAGCAGTATTACTGGCACAGCCAAACAAAAACAAGCTGAAAACTAATATTGAAATGTATTTCATCTCTTAAATTTTATTTTATGATGCAAAAATAACAAATTGAAGTTATAAAAGATATTAAAGCAATGTTAAGAATAATAAATGTCGTTATTATGCCTACTTAATGCTTTTTTTAAAAAGAAGTATTAATTATTCAGTAGAGGTCAGAAGTCAGATCGCTTCGCTGTCAAACGTCAGATAAGTTCGGTTGAGTGAAGTCAAAAACACTCTTTTTAGCCCAAATTATGTATAACGTCTGAGAATGAAATAGTCTGATTTCTGAATAGTTACAAGAAGTAAAAACCTTTTTTAATTTGGTTTACTACAAATTTAATGAAACATTGCGTTTAAGGCTTAGAAGTACTTACGCATAAAGATACTTTGAATACCCCAACCGTCATCGCAGAAAAATCGGAGAGAAACGGGGATTTTATCTGCGATCTCGCCTATTTTTTTGGGAGAGATAACGGATATTTTATTCCGTTGCTCTCCATAAAATTCCGCTATGACGTTTGTTCGGTTTTTCCTTTTTTCCATTAAAATGGTAGTAGAACCTTTAATTTAAAGCTCATTAAAAATTGTATTTAACACTACAACTAAGTTTTAACCTCCAATTGACGACATAGATTCATAACTAACTTTTACATTACTTCGTTTTTGTTCCGCTTCAAACCCATTTTTTGCACGTTGTTTAAATTTTTCTAAAAATATCTCTCTAAGTTCAACATCTGTAATACCGCTTCGTAATAACTGTTTAATATTTAAAACACCATTATCGTACAAGCAAGTTTTTAAATCGCCTTTAGCAGTGATTCTAATACGGTTGCAAGTGCCACAAAAGGTGCGGCTAAAAGCTGGTATTACACCAATACTACCTTTAAAACCATTTACTTTATAATTTAATGAAGTACTGCTTGGTCCATCGTTTAACTTTTGTAGTTGGCCATATTCATTTTCAATTTTCTCTATAATTTTTTTGTAAGATAGAAAAGCAATTTCCGTTTCATTTTTTTGGCCTCCGTTAAAAGGCATCTCTTCAATAAACCTAACATTAACTGGCTTATGCTTGCCCAATAAAACCATAGGCAAAATATCGTTTTCATTAACGCCAGACATTACTACCATATTAGTTTTTAGTAAAACATTATTCAATAGAAATTTATCAATACTATCCATTACCAAATCAAAATCGTTTGAGTGTGTTATTTTTTTGAAACGATTTGCATTAAGGCTATCTAAACTTAAATTTACTGATTTTATGCCCATTGCTTTTAACTGCGGAATATATGGATTAACCAAAGTTCCGTTGGTGGTTAGGTGAATTTCGCTAATGCCATTTATTTTATTTAATTCTTTTATAAAGTAAGCAATTTCTTTTCTAACAAAAGGTTCACCGCCTGTAATTCTAACTTTTGTAATACCCATTTGAGCCATTACATTGCAAAGCCTTAGCATTTCTTCATAATCTAACAATTCTTTTTTTGGAAGAAATTTTATATTTAATGGCATACAATAGGCACAACGTAAGTTACACCTGTCGGTAACCGCCAGCCTTAAATAGTTTATCGGCCTGTTATGGTTGTCGTAAATTACGTTAGTCATTGTTTTAAAAATTTTATGATAGTATGACCTTCAATTTTTTTGTTAAGGTATCAATTTCGGTTTTAGTATTGTACTTGCTAAACGAAAACCTTATGGATCCACTAACATCTTTTTCTAAAGCTTTTATTACATGCGAACCCGTATCAACACCGCTACTGCAAGCACTACCACCAGAAGCACATATTCCGTCAATGTCTAAATTTAATAATAAAAGCTCTTTTTTACTATAATTTTCAAAATTAACGTTCGAAATAGTATTTAAGCAATTAGTAAAACTTGCTCCATTAAATTTTGTTTTTGGCAAAGCTTTAGTTAGTGAATCAACAAAGTGCTGCTTTAATGTATTAACATTTTCTTTTATGGTATCAAAATTTTGGTAGGCAATATCTAAAGCCTCTGCTAAACCAATTATACCATATAAATTTTCTGTTCCGGCACGCATGTTACGTTCTTGCCCACCACCAAATAATATTGGAGAACAATTATAATCAGCACTTACATATAAAAAACCAATACCTTTTGGGCCGTGAAACTTATGAGCTGATCCATTTAAAAAAGCCATTTTTGTTTTTTGTAAATCGTATTTATAACGGCTCATTGTTTGCACCGTATCCGAATGAAACAAACAGTTGTGCTTTATACAAATTTCCGAAACTTCATTAATTGGCAATATATTTCCAATTTCGTTATTGCCATGCATTAAGCTAACTAAGGTGTCTTTTTTAGATGTGCTGCATTTGGCTTCTAAATCTTCCAAATCAACCACTCCTTCATCATTTAATTTTACAAATTCTAAATTTGTGTTATGTGTTTTGGCCAAATTTTCTGCTGTGTGTAAAATGCAATGGTGTTCAATAGGTGAAGTAATAATTCTTTTAATTCCTAAATTGTTTACCGAATTATTTAAAGCGAAGTTGTTTGATTCTGTGCCTCCTGAGGTGAAGAAAATTTCTGCTGGACTACAATTTAGATAACCTGCAATTTTTTTCCGAGCCTTTTCAATAGCAGTACGTGTTAGTCTACCAAACGCATGTATTGAAGACGGGTTACCATAATGTTGTTGCATAAAAGGTAACATTGCTTGTAAAACTTCTGGTGCGAGTGGGGTAGTAGCAGCATTGTCAAAATATAAGTTCATTTGTATATCTAATAAATTATTTAATTAAATCTAATAGTTCAGTTTTAAATTTTTGTGCCAGCTCATTACAAGCTTCTTTTGAGGTATGTTCGGCATAAATTCGGATAATTGGTTCGGTGTTAGATTTTCTCAAATGTACCCAACTATTTTCAAATTTAAATTTAACACCGTCAATTTTATTTTGTTTAATGTGTTTATGTTTTTCAGAAATTTCATTTAATATTTTATCTAAATTTAAACCAGCTGTTAATTGAGCTTTTTCTTTTACCATAAAGTAGGTAATATATTTACTTCTAATTTCACTTACCTTCATTTTACTTTCTGCCATAAACGATAAAAACAAGGCAATACCAACCAAAGCATCGCGGCCATAATGTAGCTCTGGTAAAATAATGCCACCATTGCCTTCGCCACCAATTTTTGCGCCAACAGCTTTCATTTTTTCTACTACATTAACCTCACCTACTGCACTTGCAAAATGCGAATTGCCGTGTTTTTCACTAATATCTTTTAATGCTTTTGAAGAAGATAAATTAGAAACTGATGGCGTTTTTGTTTTTTGCATAATATAATCTGCAATGGCCACTAAGGTATATTCCTCACCAAAATAATTGCCATTTTCATCAACAAAAGCTAATCGATCCACATCCGGATCTACAACAAAACCAACATCAGCTTGTTCATTTTTAGTAACCTCTAACAATTCAGTAATATTTTTTGGTAAAGGTTCCGGTGTGTGGGCAAATTTCCCGCTAACATCATCATTAATGCCAATAACATTTTTTACACCAAGTTTTTCTAAAAGCATTGGTATTGCTAAGCCACCTGTTGAATTAATGCCATCATAAACAACTTTAAAATTACTTTTGGCAATTAAGCTTTGTTTTACATAAGGTAATTTCAATATTTTATCAATATGTATTTGTAAGGCTGTTTTATTTTTTGTGTAAGAACCCAATTTGGCTTCAGTTACAAAGTTATATTTTGCTTCAGCCGCAATTTTTAATAAAGTTTTACCAGCATTGGCACTTATAAATTCCCCTTTTTCATTTAACAGTTTTAAGGCATTCCAATTTTCTGGGTTATGGCTGGCAGTTAATATAATGCCACCAGCAGCATCACTTTCTGTAACCATTATCTCAACTGTTGGTGTTGTGCTTAAACCTACATCAATTACATTAAAACCCTGTGCAACTAAACAGCCACAAACCAAGTTGCTCACCATTTTTCCTGATATTCGCGCATCTCTACCAATAACAATATTTTTTTTGGTAGAATTTTGTTTACACCAATCGCAAAAAGCTGCTGTAAAGTGCACAATATCAATAGGTGTTAAATTTTCAGACACTTGCCCGCCAATTTCACCTCTTATTCCTGAAATAGATTTTATTAAACTCAATAGTATTTTTTTATTTTTGCTAAATAATTGACAAAAGTAACTGTTTTGTGCTATTATGATTAACATTAGACAATGAAAAAAACGGAATGGTTCAGTAACTGGTTTGACTCACCTTATTATCATATTTTATATAATAATAGAGATGAAGAAGAAGCTAGCATTTTTTTATCTAATCTATTAAATTATCTTAAACCAGTTAAAGGTAGCTTTATGTTAGATTTGGCTTGTGGAAGCGGCAGACATACTAATTTTTTAGCAAAGCAAGATTATAATGTTTTAGGCTTAGATTTAAGTTTAAATAGTATAATTACAGCGAAACAGAAACAGCAAAAAAATACAAGATTTTTTACTGCTGATATGAGGCACAAAATTGATTTTATAAAATTTGATTATGTTTTTAACTTATTTACCAGTTTTGGTTATTTTGAAAAAGATGAAGAGAACTACCAGGTAATTGATGCTGTAAAAAATTGCTTAAATAGTGAAGGAGTTTATGTAATAGATTTTTTCAATAGCACCAAGGTGATCAAAAATCTAATAAAAAATGAAATTAAAACAATTGATAATATTATATTTAATATTGAAAGATCTATTAAAAATAACTTTGTAGTAAAAAATATTTCTTTTACAGATAAGTTACAAATATATAATTTTGTTGAAAAAGTAAGACTGTTTAATCAAAAAGATTTTGAAACTATGCTTACCAAAGCTGGCTTCCAAATAACAAGCATTTTTGGAAATTATGAGTTAGAAGTATACGACCAGCAAAATAGCGATCGTTTAATTATAATGGCAAAGTTAAACACTTAATGGAAAACCTTTTAGCACTTGACTACGAGTTATTAAAATACATAAATGGCATTTGGCATCACTCTTTTTTAGATGTTTTTTTTAGTGTTTTTAGAAATAAATATATCTGGATTCCACTATACTTTTTTATAATAATTTTTTGTGTTTTTAATTTTAGAAAAGCCTGGCTATACATTTTTGTTATGGTATTAACTGTTACACTTGCAGATGTTTGCAGTAGTCATATTTTAAAGAAAAATGTAAAACGCTTACGCCCTTGCAACAATGAAATATTAAAAGAAACCTTCCGTCCCGTTGTAGGTTGCGGCCGATCTTTCAGTTTTACATCAAGCCATGCAGCAAATCATTTTTCGTTGGCAGTAATTTTAAGTTTTATATTGCCAATAGCTGTAGGTAGCAAGTTTCTACTATTTTTATGGGCATCTACTATATGTTACGCTCAAGTATATGTTGGAGTGCATTACCCAAGTGATGTAATTTGCGGCGCATTACTTGGTGCTCTAATTGCTTTTATTGTATATGCTTCGTTTAAAAAATTTTTAATTAGTTCTTAAAAAACAGCAACAAACGACCTATTTCCTCTTTTAAATCTTTTCTATTTACAATTGTATCTAAAAAGCCATGTTCCAGCAAAAATTCAGATCGTTGAAAACCTTTTGGTAAATCTTTTTTTATGGTTTCTTTAATTACTCTTGGTCCAGCAAAACCTATTAAAGCATTTGGTTCTGCAATATTAACATCGCCCAACATTGCATAACTTGCAGTTACGCCACCTGTAGTTGGGTCGGTTAATAAAGAAATATATGGCAATTTAGCAGTAGATAACTCACCTAATTTTGCGGCACTTTTTGCCATTTGCATTAAGCTTATTGCCGATTCCATCATACGTGCACCACCAGACTTAGAAATGATAATTAAACCACTTGAAGTTTTAATACAATGATTAACCGCTAAAGCTATTTTTTCGCCAACAACAGAACCCATTGAACCACCAATAAATTTAAAATCCATAGCAGCAATAGTCGCTTTAAGCTCATTTATATTGCCGGTAGCAACTTGCATAGCATCTGTTAAACCTGTTTTTTCCTGGTTTTCGGTTATGCGTTGGCTGTAACTTTTTAAATCGCTAAATTCCAGCATATCAACCGACGAAAGATCTTCAAACAGTATTTTATATTGTTGCTCATCAAACAAAAAATCAAAATAGTTTTGAGCCCCAATGCGATTATGATATTCACAATTAGGGCAAACCCATAAATTATCGGCTAATATTTTTTGAGTATGCATTTCTTTGCAACCTTTGCATTGGTTCCACAAACCTTCGGGCGCATCTTTTTTCTCTTTAGTAGGCGTTTTTATACCATTTTTAATTCGTTTAAACCAGTTGCTCACGTTTTCAATTGTTTTCTTATAAAGTCAAATATACCATTTTTTAATAATTATGATAAAGGAAGTTTTATTTTAATGTTTTATAATAAGGATAGAAACTATTCCGTAGAGTTCAGAAGTCAGACCGCTTCGCTGTCAGCCGTCAGAAAAATTCTGTTGAATGAGGTCAAAAACGCTCTTTTTTGCCCAAATTATTTCTGAAGTCTGTCGTCTTACAATGAAATGATCTGACTTCTAAATAGTTACTAAGGATGAAACTAAAAATGAGTTGTAAATAGAATATTAAATCAAGTTTCTTAAGCTCAAATAATAAGCTGGTGCATTAACCAACCTATTGCCATACCAGGAAAACATTGTGCCATCAACCAGCAGTATTTTGGCATTTGGTAAGATGTTTTGATACTTTTCAATATGCGCCTCTTTAAATGGAAATGGTTCGGAAGACAGCAACAATACATCTGGATTGGCAGCTTTTAACTGATCTTCATCAATACCCGGGTATCTTTCCAAATTATTAAATACATTAGCGAAACCAGCATATTTTAATAAATTATTTATAAAAGTATTATTTGCTGCAACCATTGGTGGCTTATCCCAAATAAAGTAGGCGGCTTTTAAAACGGGCAGTTCTTTTGCTTTAAAATGTAAAAAAGTGGCTTTTATTTTTTTGTTAAGATGAGTGGCTTCTATTTGTTTTTGACAAATACTTCCCAATATTGAAATCATATTTAATGCATCTTTTAAAGTAAAAATATTACTAACAAAAACATTATAATTATTTTGAAGTTGTTCAATTTGAATTTTATCATTTTCTTCTTTATTGGCAATAATTAAATCGGGCTTTAACTGTTTAATTGCTTCAATATTTATGGTTTTAGTGCCACCAACTCTTGCTTTATTTTTATGCCAATGCTTAGGTTCAAAGCAAAATTTGGTAATGCCAACCACTTCATTATCTAATTTAAAATAAGCCAATAATTCCGTAATAGAAGGTACTAAACAAACTATGCGTTTTGGTGTCTGTTTCAGTTCAATGCAATTGTTCAATTGGTCAAAAAAACTCATTTAAAAAGGTTTTTGGTTTATGATTTATTTATTGGTCACCATTCCAAATTTTTCAGCTAATTCGGTTTTTAAATCTAAAAGCTCTTTATACATTTTTAGCAGCTTCATCAATATTTTTTCACTTGCTTCTGTAGCAGGCAAAGCTTGTTGATCTTTTAAGCGTTGTTGAACTATTGTAATGTTATTTGTCAAAAAATTCATTTGAAAATTTAACAAAAAATTGTCAATGTCATTTTTGTAGTTTAATATACGATCGGTTATATAAATTTCGTAAATATCTTTATAATTTTTGCTTAAATCATAAGGGCTAGCAAGTATATCTACAGCAAATTTTGCTATGCTTTGATTTTCGTGATTAATAAAAAATTCTGAATTTATAATTTTACTTGTATCTTCATAATTGCTCATTATTTCATTGTATAACTCATTTTTACTTCTATAATCCTCAACAATTTCTTTGTATGGCGTGTTCTTAATTTCTATTTCTTTAATTTGATTTAAAATATATTGAAACACTAAAACATCGATGGTATAATTTTGATGTCCAAATTCAATTAATAAACTGGCAAGGTGTTTTTCTAATGTTTCAGTTCTGTTTGTAAAAATTTGATCTTGCGGTTCGGCAACCAACTCATCTGTGGCTTGTTGTTGTAGTAATTCAGTATCATCTTTATTTGCAAAAGAATGTTTTTTAAATAACTCCCGTTTAATTTTATTGGTTTGTTCTATTAAAATACGTTCACGAATATTTAACTGTGCCGCCGCCGATTGTATATACAAGTTTGCTTTTATCGGGTCGGGTATTTTAGCCAATAGTTGTACAATGTTTTTAATCATTGCAGCTTTTGCAACTGGGTCGTCAGCGGCTTCTTTTTCTAATGAGTTAATGGTAAATAATATAAAATCTGTTTCATTTTTAGCTACGTAATCTTCAAAGCCTGTTAAACCCATTTTTTGTACAAACGAATCCGGATCATCTCCTTCGGGCAGCATTAAAATTTTTACATTCATATCTTGCTCCAAAATCATTTCCACACTTCGGGTAGCTGCTTTTAAACCTGCAGCATCACCATCAAACAAAACACTAATATTGTTGGTAAAACGTTTTATTTGTTTTATCTGCTGATCGGTAAAAGAAGTACCACTTGCTGCCACAACATTTTCAATGCCCGCCTGATGCATCGAAATTACATCGGTATAACCTTCAACTATATAACATTTATTTGTTTTTCTAATTTCATTTTTTGCAAAAGCCATACCGTACAATACCCTGCTTTTGTTGTAAATTTCTGTTTCGGGCGAGTTAATATATTTAGGTACTTTTTTATCTTGCGTTAAAGTGCGGCCTGCAAAAGCAATTGGTTTGCCGCTAATGCTGTGTATGGTAAACATAATGCGGTTTCTAAAAAAGTCGTATTGTCTTTTGCTTGCCGCATCTTCACCTTTGCTTCTTATTAAACCCAACTGCTCTGCATAATCTAATTTGAAACCCCTGGTTTTGGCTGCTTCTATAAAACCATCCCATTTGGTGTTGCTGTAGCCCAGTTCAAATTTTTTAATAATATCTTCTCTGTAACCACGCTCTTTAAAATAACTTAAACCTACCGATTTGCCTTCTTCGGTTTCCCACAATTGCTTAATAAAATAGCTTTTGGCAAACTCGTTTACAATGTATAAACTATCAATAACCGATTGTTCTGCCGCATCAATGCTGGGTTTGGTTTCTTCAATCTGAATATTGTATTTATTGGCCAGCCATTTAATTGCTTCCGGAAAGCTCAGTTTTTCGTGCTCCATAATAAAGCCAGCCGCGCTACCACCTTTGCCACAACCAAAACATTTGTACAAACCCTTAGTTGGCGAAACCGTAAACGAAGGCGTTTTTTCATTATGAAACGGACATAAACCCAATAAATTTGCGCCCCGCCTTTTCAGGTTTACAAACTCTCCCACCACATCTTCTATGGCTACTGTATCAAAAACTTGTTCTATGCTATTTTGCTTTATCAACTTTTTATTCTTTTTTTTAGAAGCGAAACGATAAAACCCGCATAAACCGATCCCCCGCTTTCCACTCCAATCTTTTTGTTTTTTCCAATGAGTTTTAACCCATTGAAAACAAAAAGGATTTCCGCTGCAATCGGGGCTATTTCAATTGTCTCGCCCGCCCGTGTAAATTTAAATTTTATACTTTAATTTTTATTACAAACAAGCTCTTTAGTTGAAAAAAACTACAATATTTCAAGTAGTTGAATTTAATGGAGAAAAGAAGGGTATTTATATTACCTCAAATTGACTATAAATACCACACAAATTTTTATTTTAATGTTGGTAATACTTAATAAGATTTAAACAAATAGAATTAAACGAAATACAAACTATGTGCCGTGGCAATCTGGTTACTACGCAGTTTAATTAAATAGATGTGATGTGATTACAAAACTCGCTAAAAGTGGAATAATATTATGATAGATTGGATTGAAAAATGGTATTCATCGCAATGTAATGGAGATTGGGAACATGATCAAACTATAAAGATTGAGTCTTTGGATAATCCTGGCTGGAAAGTCAAAATTGATTTCAATCAAACTGGTATAGAAGCAAAAAATATCAAATGGCGATTATATAGAAGATCAGAAACTATTTGGGTTGGATATAGTATAATTGACAATGTGTACAATTCTGCAGGAGATCCATCGAAGCTTAATTTATATTCATGAAAATCCGGATGAAGAAGGTATTGAATTTAAAGCAGAAGATTATGTTTATTCAAATGCACGCAATTATTGCAGCGAAATGGGTGTTTAGTGTTATCAATATAAATTTACTACATTGAATCGCATTACAAATGCTTGCATATTACAAATTAAAAAAATGCAGCGAGATTACAAATCTCGCCGAGAGTAGAATGAGCAGAAAATACAAGTTTAAAAATCCGGATGGCATATTCTTTATAGTGTTTTCTACTGCAAATTGGGTAAATGTTTTGCAGGAAGCGCATAGAAAGTTATAGTGGCAATCAGTTTAAAATACTTGTAAAAAAGGAAAAGGATTAATTTTATTTGTTTGGATAATTATGCGCAATCATATACGTTTAATAGCAAAAGCCAAAACTAAAACTAAAGAAGGCAATTTGTTATACTAATAGATTTACCTTATTGAAACGCATTACAAATGATTGCATACTACAAATTAAAAAAATACGGCTTGATCACAAATCTCGCCGAGATTGGGTGATCCGTCAGGTACTTGTTATCAGGCAAATGATGCTATATTAATAATGCAATTTGATTAACAACTAAATTTTAAAAAAGTCTATTATAAAATTCATATGATAAAAAGAGTCTTTTTCATTTCATTTTTATTGTCAAGCACTATTGCTGCCAATGCTCAATTGAAAAATAGTACAAACAGGTTTATAAAAAATAAGCTCAAATTTAGTGTAAATTACGCTTTTGATTATGCTGTTAATGCTTTTATAGTAGGAGCTGATTTTACAAAGAAAAAAGGTTATTTATACCAATTGGAATACTATAGAAACCTACACAAAAGGTTTTCTGTTGGAATCTCAGCAGGCTATGCAAATGGTATTGATAGAAACAATCCACAATTAGATACTTTAGACTATGAGATTACTAAATATATACATTTAGGTGTGCAAGGTTTTATAGTTAACAATTTAAAAAATAGGCTTTATCTTAAATTAAGTACCGGCTTAACCCATACAGATCGCTTAAATTCAACCGTCAGAACATCTCCCTGGTTTGAAGAAAGAGGCCTTCAATATAGCAATCATGGAGGTTTTTCTGGTTTTACTGCCGAAATAAGTTATGATCGTCAATTCTACAAAAACTTATTTGGTTCTATAAACTTAGGATTTTTCTCACATAATGATGGCGCCAATTATGCAGGTTGCGCTGTAGGTTATGCATTTTAAAATTTTGGCCTAAAATCTTATAATCAAATTGGTTTTACTTAGTTGCAATTGTCCATCACCACTCTAAAACTATAGTCTTCATTGGTTTTAAAACCACTTTGCAGACTTACCCTGTCGTCTGCTTTGTAAACCACCTCAGCATTTACATAAGCAGTTGAAGTAAGTGCGCCAGCTTTGTAAACGGCAGTATTTGTGTGCGTGTCGGTTAAAACTAAGTCCTCTTCACAAAGGTGGGCTAAACAATTTTCAATATTCTGAACCATACTATTATAAGTAACAGATGCCAAAGGAGATGGATAAATAAACAAATCATCATCACAAATAGAAAAGAAATACTCATCGTGATTATCACCTAAGTATCCATAACTGGGAGACACTAAAGCATAATCACCTTCTTGAAAAGAAAAAACATCGTTGCAAGAAGTAGTACCTGAAATAACCCAAAATGTAGAATCTGAATTGAGAAAATTTCCGCCACCTGGCTGAATTTCGCCAAAAATTAAATCAATAACTTTTACTTCGTAGCGATAAAGATTTTCGTAATATTCATTGAAATTACCCGTATATTTAACATAACTAACTATTCTATTGTCAAGATCATTTGGTAATGGGGGAGAATTAAAAGGAGATTGCGGAACATATTCGTCCAAACTTTCGCAAAGGGAATTATACCCATAACAAGTGCAGGCATAACTACCTAAAGTGCTAAGCAGTATTAAAATTGGGATGATAAGATATTTCATAAATTTAAATTAATTATTTAAAACAAATATACTCAATAAATAAGTATTTTGTGTAACTATAGTTTATAGAAGTATGTGTAAGAAATGAGTGTCAGTTTGTTTTTAGTAATTCAATAAATAGTATTTTGGGAGGCGAAGGAGTTTTATTACACAAAATAAATTCAACTTTAAAAATAAATTATGAGCTTATGTTTCGCTGCATTTGTTGGGACTTTATTGCAAGTTCTTTAAATTTGAAATAAATTTAGTTATAGTTAATCCATAAAAAAAATACTGTCTCTTTGCAATTTCAAAATATTTATTCTACTTTTGAATAATATTTATTTGATAGTGAGTAAATAAAGAAATCATTTTTTGAGTTGAAGTTTTAACCAAAATAGATTATTTTTTTTGTTTCGCTTACTGTAACCTTTAATTTAAGTAATTATGATCCTCAAAACTCAATTGCTTTTTAATGGTGCGGTATTTTTACATCTGTACCACTTAACAAGTTGCTACGATGCTCAACGTTCTATGAATGATTGGCTCGTCTTTAAATTTCTCTATGCACATACCTTCGGTCAAAGGCGGAAAAATAACGAAGGTTGGGAAATGCTTAATGGTAAGCCGCCCCAAGATTGCAATTTAGGAAGGTTCTACGATGGAATAACTGTTTACAAAAAAGGCAGAGCAACTTGCGTGAACTTAAATGGTGAATCCGATTGTACATCCACTTCTCACACTTACGGAAACAATTTGCAGTATAAACTACCTGCTGAATTGAACCGATTAAACAACTTAGCACATATCTATTTTGATAGCAACCACCCTGAAGGAGAAATTCCTTTAGAATTAAGGGAATTGACTGGTTCAAAAGCTTTAGATTTAAGTTATAACAACCTTACAAACACTATTCCGAAAAGTATAGCCAGTTTTAGAAAGTTGGAATATTATTATTCTGATGAGAATGTAGAAGGTGGAATCCAAATATTTACTTCAGGCATTATGGACGAAGATAACGACCTTGATGTTCCATGGTATTACTTTTGCAATTACGGATCAGCTTCATCTATCTCTACTTTGCAATCTACAGCCTAACTTCTATAGAAATATAGATTTAAAGAGACATATCAATTTTTTTCCTAAGAGTGCCGTATTAGACGGACAGTCTAACCGCACCAATATAATATTATAAAATTTTATTTAAACATTAAAACAATAATACTATGCGATATATAATATCACTAGCCTTAGTTTCAATTACGCTATCTGTACAAGCACAAATTTGTTCTTTTAAAGTAGATCGGGATAATGCGAACCAAAGTAACATCCAGCTTTCTTCTTCTCTAAATCAAAAACTGCGATATAACCCTGTAAACGACGTGATGATCAACTTTAATAATGCCATACCGTTTGATGGCGTAGAAGATTTTTTGATTGCAGATCCTGATTTGAACGAATTAGAAAAAATGACCGTTATATCCGTTTTTCAACCAGCTACCAATGCATCCAGAACTTTAGAATTATGGAGCATTCAACCCGTAACTGCGGATGCAGAAAGAACCATAGATATGAGTATTAACTCTATCAATACCAATCGTGGACGTCAACCTTATGAAGGTATAGAAAGCGGCAAAGCTGCCATTCATACTTATGCGCAAAACTATCAGAAAAATAGTAGAGGTGGTGCACAAGAGCGACATTTAAGCTTGGGTATGAATCAAGAAGATCTGAATGCTAATTTTCATGGTAAAGTAGGGGAACTACTAATTTTTGATAGAGTTTTAGGGGAATCTGAATTGCAAAAAATAACCAGTAGCCTTGCATTAAAATATGGTATTTGCTTAAAAGAGCAAAATTATATCAGTTCTGACGATCAAATTATTTGGGATTATGAGCAGAATAAAACATACAATAACAGAATAACTGGTATTGGCTTTGATAAGCTAAGTGGCTTAGCTCAAAAGCAATCCACCAGTTCTGATGATCCTGATTTTTTAACAATTGGATTTAATAAAATTGCTGATTCTAACAAAGAAAATTTGGCAAAAGAAGCCGATTTACAATTTATGTTATGGGGGGATAATAATTTATCGACTGCTTTTCCTTCCAGATTCATTATTAACAAGGCACCTGTAATGCCTCGTAAATGGTTAGCCTATTTTACCGGATTAAGAGATGAAAAAGTATTCACTCAGCTACGTTTAAATGCTACTTCTATTTTAAACGAAGACATAACATCACTAACCCTTGCGATTGATGAAACGGGCACAGGTAATTTTGATTTAAAGAACACCCGCTTTGTAAAACCTAGCTCAGTAGTGAAAGGCATAATTACGTTTGATAATATTGTTTGGGATAAAAATCAGTCTGGACAGGAGGTGTTTTCTTTTGTAAATACTAACAATCCTTTGGTGTTAAAATTAGAACAGCCAACTGAATTGCTTAACAATGAATTTGTTCGTCAATTTGAAGTGCAACCTAATTTATCAGCCGATGGCAATTATGCTATTCGTATAGAATTAAAAACCGAAAAGAAGGCTTTAGTAAGGGTTTTTGATGCTGCCGGTAAACTGATCAGCCGCACAGAATTCAAAAATGATCGAAGCTATTTTTTAAATAACCAATTTATAGAAGCTAGTGGTTTGTACAATGTAGTGCTCAACATTGGTGATTATCAATTTAACAAAAAACTAATTATTCAATAAACTCCAAAAAATTTAAATTTAATCATGTTCACCTTTAAAAACTTAATAATGAAAAGATCAACTAACATTATATTTATCCTATTTTCGATATTTATCTTAAACAATTCAATTATAAAAGCCTCGGAAGTAGGAGAAGCTTTTTATGTAGCCGATGTAACAGAAGGCTACATTGGGATATTTAAAGACAAGCCAATTGACAGCCCCACAGACAATATATTTACAATAATATTGGATAAACAGCCAGATATTAACGATGAGATATGGCTAAGTTATGAATTGTTTGGAATCAGCAATCATACTGGCATAAGCCGGAGTATTAATGACCAACTATCTATAGGAGGTCATTTAATAGGCACTAACCAAAAATGGCAACAGCAAGAAGAATGCATTAACCCAGAATGGCTTAAAGAGGGTAAAAATGTTATTCGTTTTTCGCAGCCTGCTAAAGCCTATAATTACAAAGTAAAAAACCTTGGTTTAAGAATTAAAAAATCAAACGATGCAGAACGAAAAATAATTGTTAACCAACCAGAAATACATGAACATGCTGGTAAATGGGGCTATTCCAAGGGTTTCATTAAAGGCTGTGGAAGTTCGTCAGTTCAACTATATGCCAACGATGAACTGGTAGAAACTTTCGATTCGGAGTTTGAAGTTTTGTCGCATAACAACAACGACAGCGAAAACTGGACAGTAAGTTTGAAAGCCATATTTGCGGATGGAGAATTAATAGAAGAAACCGTAGATTTTACCACCAAAACAACTTTAAAACGAAGTGCTGGAATTCCTGTTCCAGCTGCTTCTCAAATAGTAATGCCATATATATATGGGCAGGCTTTTGTAGCCCATTTAGATGAAGTAGCTATTAATATAGAGCCAAATGCACTACAAGAAAATACAGACATTTCAATTACGGCATTAAGACAAATAGATTTACCTCCATTAGATGCAGGCATGGTAAACGTTACTAAAAATGAAGAAGGTTACCGTTTTTTGCCTCACGGTACACAGTTTGATGAAGCCGCTCAAATTAAATTGGCTTTCGACGAAAACAAAATACCTAAAGGCTACACTACCAAAGATATAAAAACCTATTATTTTGATGAAACAGCAAAACACTGGATCGCTTTACCATTAGATTCTGTTAATGTAACCTTAAATACTGTTATATCTAATACTACGCACTTTACCGATATGATTAACGGAATAATAAAAGTACCAGAATCACCAGAAACTGGCGCTTTTACGCCCACTTCTATTAAAGATGTTAAAGCTGCTGACCCATCTGCCAATATAAATACTATTGAACCGCCGAGTGCGAATAATATGGGTACGGCTAATGTGGGTTATCCAATTGTAATACCACCAGGCAGGCAAGGTATGCAACCTCAATTAGGTATTCAATACAGTAGCGGAGGTGGAAATGATTGGTTAGGTTTAGGTTGGAATTTAAGTTTACCAAAAATCACTATTGAAACCCGGTGGGGAGTACCCAGATATGGTGATATCGACGGAGATGGTTCAGATGATAATTTGGAAACTGAGACTTATTTGTTGAATGGAGAGCAATTAGCACCAACGGCACATCGTAGCCTACAGTTTGAACAAAGACAAGCTAATAAGCAGTTCTATCCAAGGGTAGAAGGAAGTTTCCAAAAAATAATACGACACGGCAATAGTCCAAATAATTATTGGTGGGAGGTAACTGACAAATCAGGCACGGTATATTCATATGGTGGAGTTAAAAATGGCGGAATTGAGGAAAACGCCATATTAAGAGTTGAAAATGGTGGACCAATTGCAAGTTGGGCTTTAGTTGAGACCAGAGATTTGTATAATAATTTCGTACGTTATCATTATACAAATCAAATGGACTTTGGAGTTGATGATTGTACTATTGGTACTTGCGATGAAGGCTTCAATTGCTATATTGATAGAATAACATACACCGGACACGGAACAACAGAAGGAAAATATGAGGTGAGATTTGAAAGAGATAGAGAAATTGATAACAACTGGCAAGCTAATAGAAGACAAGATGTAAATATAGATTGCCGTTATGGTTTGAAAAAGGTTACTGCCGATCTGCTCAAGAGAATTGAAGTGATTTACCGACAAAAAGGTGTTGAGCAAAATATCAGATCTTATGAACTAAATTATGTGTCTGGAGCTTTTCATAAAACCTTGCTTGAAAAAATAACAGAATTTGATTCGGCTGGAAATCAATTTACCGAACACGAATTTGTATATCACGATGATGTTAATTCAGAAGAAGGCTATTTCCCTTTAGGAAATACTGAAACTTGGAGTACTGGTGATGATGATCTTGAATCAGGACTTGTGATAGATTTTCTGAATGATAAATTAGACAATGCCTCTCCTTTAGGTACAAGTAAATCCGATGGAAGTGGCATAGGTGGAACGGGTACTGCAGGAATAGGTCCAGGTCAAACAAAAATTTTGTCTGGAGGTTTAACAGGAGCCTATGATCCATCTTTCAACGAAGGCTTACTGGCTTTGGTAGATATTGACGGAGATGGTTTGCCAGATAAGGTATTTAAAGATAGTGAATTACTTTGGTACAAAAAGAACCTAACCTTGCCTGGCGAAACGTCAAAATATTCAGATAAAGTTTATAAAATTACAGGAGTTTACGATTTCAGCAAAGGAACTAGCAGAACAACTAGTGGTGGAGGTGAAGTACACTTCGGTATTCAGGGAGGAATACAAAAAAATACCACTACTGGAGAAACATACACTTATTTTAGCGATGCTAATGGAGATCAACTAATTGACATTATTAACAATGGTGTTGTATACTTTAATGAATCTTTTATTAAGCAAGAAAATGGAATAATTGAAGGCAGAAAATTTACCATTAGTAGTGCGAAAACACAATGCGAGGTATGCGAAGTTGGCAAAATTGATGTAGCAAATTTTGAACCAGTTACCATTAGTGATAATCTGCTAAATCCACTTCACGATGTTGTAAAAGTATGGATTGCACCTTATAATGGAATCATTACAATTGACGCACCAGTAAATTTAACTGTTCCTGCTAACCCTTCTAATACTGCCGATGGTGTAAGGGTTAGCATACAACAAAATAGTAATTCAATTTTGTGGCAAGAAGATATTCCTGCAGAAAATTTTAACCAATTTAATACGGATATAATTACACAAAATGTTGAAAAAGGAGACCGAATATATTTTAGAGTTCATTCTATATCAGATGGCACAAATGATGAAGTAGCCTGGTCTCCTACAATTACATATAGTGAAAGCTGTAATTGTAATTATGAAATGCTGGATTACACTATATTTTTACAACAAGATGGTACTTTTGATTTGCATTTAGAGATCGCATACAACAATACCGCAAGCAAAACTTTTTTTGTTCAGATAAACGGTGAAACTTACGGGCCGTTCACCGATCAGGAAGGAACAGGTTTTGAAATTGTAGAGATTAATGGAATACCTTATGAAGGCGCAGATAATGTAATTATATACAATGATCAGGACAATAACTGTTCCACTTTTTTTGATTTAAATATTTCCAATTGTGCTAATATACAATCCGTTTCTCAAGATAATGAAATGACTTGCGGAGGAAGTGAAGTAAAATTTACGGTTAAGCTTGATCATCCTTCAGCCGATAATCAATCCGTTAATATTACCGATGAAGATGGAATTTCGATAGCTTTAAAATCCATCGGCGAAGGGGTATACCAAGGCATGGTTACAATGAAAAATACTGCAAGCTGCGACCCAGAGTTTCATACTTTTACGGCAAGTACCTATTGCAATAACACATTTAACAGAAACAGCCGTGTAATGCAAGATGATTTTACCATTGAGGTGAAAGTATATCCTAATCCGGCTCATTTAGAAGGTTTTTTTACTATTGATTATAGTAATGATGGCTGTACGGCAAGCTTGAGCCCTATTCCAGAATGTGCATCTTATTTTTCACCACCAACAGCAGGTGAAGATTGGGTAGTAATTTTAGATACTCCACAAACGGTAACTTCAATTTTTCAGTATACTATCAATTATCCAACTGAATTAATAACTTTAGGTTGTTACAACGCTTTAGAAAGTATTAGTTTTGAGCAAACTTGTAATCCTTTTGATCCCAGCATCTGCGCAAATGTAGCTGGTTTAATGCAAACATCACAAACTTATGTATGTGAATATGACCAAATTAATTTGGATGTTGCCTTTGCATTTGCGGACCCAAATAGTGTTACCGGTTATTTATTACACGAGGGTGAATTTTTTAACCTGGCAACTTCCACAATAATTGATTATGATTTAAATGGATCTTTTGGTAGTCCGGGGTCTTCATACAACAATACCCCTCTTTATATATCTGCTATAACTGGTTATCCTGATGCCGATGGCTTTCCTCAATTAAATCACCCTTGTACCGTATGGACTCCATATGGGGCTTATGCAATTTTTTTAGATCCAATAGGAATTACCATTTTGGATGAAGAATGCCAAAGTGGTGGTTATTATATTACTATATCAGTCGATGGAGGTGTAGGAAATCTTTTCCCAAATTCAGCCTACCTTACAGTAAGTGATGGCACTACAAATTACAATAATTTTTCTGCTGGTGAGCCCATAACCTTTGGTCCATATAGTTATGGTGAAAATTACTTAATAGAAGTATTGGATGCTAAAGGTTGTACTGGCTCTATTGGAGGCATTGCAGACTGTACAGAAGCTTCACTTGCGTTTAGAGCCAATAATAACACCAATTGCAATATAGATGCCACTATTAAAGATGCCAATAATTTACCAATATACAGGTTTAACGCAGAGGAAGACTTTTTATTAAGTGCACCAGTAAAGCTGGCAATGCCATTAAAAGGTAAGATAAATATTGAAGGTATGTTTACCAAAAACATTACTACAGATGATATTGAGGTGAAGATTGAAATAAAGAATGATGAAAACGAAGAATATTGCAATGAAGTTTACCTGCAAAACTTTCTGGTTGGAGCAACAAACCAACAAATAGATTTTACAGATATTGATGTAAATGAAGGAGATTTGATTACTTTTCAACTAAGTGCAGAAAGTACGGTAGATTGGCAACAAGTAAATTGGCAACCAAAAGTTTATTATGTTAGTTTAGATGATGACTATGGTTTTCATCCGAGTTTTAATCTAAGTGTGCTAGAATTTCAACCTACAGTACATCACGAAATTTTTAATAATGTATTACAAGCACCAGTAAAGTGGGTTGCACCTCAAACCGGCGCAATTTATATAAATCCAGTAATAGATCTTCCTTCAAACATTCCATTTGTTTTTACGGTAAAAACTTTGTTAAATAAAGTAGATTACAATTCAGCAAATCCAATAAATGTTGTTGCAAATAAAGAATATTTCTTTGAATTTCATGTAGAAACTGAAATATTGGGAGTTGATTATGCTTACGTTGAAATAGAACAGGGAAATACAAGCTATACTCATGAGGCTGGCGTTTATTCAAAAACTAACAATTACTTGTTTAGTCTTACCGATCCTGATGAAGAAAACCAAAACATAGATGATGGAAAGATATTTGGTAACATATACAGAAATTGGGGGCAGTTTGTATATAACCCAGAAGGAGATACAAATGCTGCTATTGATGAACAATTACTATTTGATTTATACAATACAACTATTAATGAGCAAAATTTTGGCGTAGATTTAGAAGGTTTATGTGATGGTAATGACGATGCCTTTAGCGAGGAATGTTTAAATGAGGTTACTAATGCCATTGATAATTACACTAACCAATTTGCCTGGTTAAGCAAATTTATGCCTGTTTTTCCTAATATAGAAGAAACCACACATAACACAGAAGAAGCCTTGTATAGCGGGTGGTCTACTAATACATACATTAAAAAAGACAAAATGCGTTCTTCACGCTTTGGTAGCGAATCAAATTTTATAAATCCTTTTCCAGGCAATCAAACACAAAATATTTCAAGTGATGGTAAAGGAGCTTTAGCTTCAAATAGAATTAGTAAAACTTATAATAAAAGTTATAATGTAGGAGTTTCAGCAGTCGGTTTTAGTTTTAGTGACGGAACCACCACACAGCTTTATGATTATTTTGATTTGAATGGCGACCGTTTTCCAGATATTATAAATAAAGATGCTGATCCAGAAAAAGAAAGAATTCAATATACTTTACCAATTGGTGGATATGAAAATAAATCCAGACAAATAATGGTTGGTAACGCAGAGGATGATATAAGCCTCTCTAACCATCGCTTAGATTTAGGTCGGTCTTTAGGTGGGGGAATACCACTTTCAGGCGATAAAAACTCAGATAATACTTCGGGTGGTTCTGTAGCTTCTGGAGAGGAATTAGCTGCAAGAGTATCGGTTGGTTTAAGTGGAGGTTTGAGCAATAACTCAGATAATGTAGCTTTTGACAATATGGATATTAATGGAGACGGCTTGCCAGACAGGGTTTATAAAGATGGATTTGTTCAACTTAATTTTGGCTACCGCTATGGCCAAAGAGAAAATTGGAATTATACCTCCATAGTTACCGGATCATCTTCCTCACACAATTTGGGAGGCAATTTAGGTTTCGAAAGTGGTGGTGACAGTTTTTCTTTTGGTGTTGGTGCTCCATTTAGTATGCATTCGGTTAAAAGCCGCTTAATTGATGTAAATGGAGATGGTTTGTTAGATATGTTATCAGATGATGAACCAGATGAGGAACTGCCTCCGTATGTGCAATGTTTAGTTGAGAATAACGGTCCTTGTTGTGAAAATGAAAATGGAGGCTTTGAACAATTGACAGCTAACCTTGAAGATAATAACAAATGTGATCAAAACTTTATAAACCAATATATGCCTAATTGGTATAGCTCACACGGTTCGCCTACCATAGTAGAAGGTCATAATTCAGAACGTGCAATTGCCATGTGGCATGGAAGTGGATTAGGTGAAGGAGTTTTTACTGAATATAATTTTGAAGCCAATTATATCTATACGATTTCATTTGATTACAGTTTTAGAGCTACAGCTAAAACATCACCTAATTCTCAACTTATTGTAGAATTGGCAACTGATTTGGAGCCACGTGATATTATTGATGACGATCCTTGTGATTGGAGTGAAACAGGTTATTCCATTCAAGAAGCTAAAACACAAACCGAAATTTTTAATGTCAATTTAAATAATTCAAATATTGAAATGGATGAATGGTATCATGTAAAAGAATTACCACTAACCAATTTTAATGTTAAATCTTTTGATCAGATAAGGTTTCGTCCATTTTTAAGCAGTGAAGATCAAACAGCAAATAATGAGGCTAAAGTGCAAATTGATAATATATGCATAAATAAAATTGATCCTAACGTTGCCATAATTAATAATCAACCATCAAATCAATTAAATGAAAATAGATCAACAGCAGTAAATACAAACAATCAAATAAATAGTGCTCAACCACCACAAGATTTAAAGGTGCGTTTAAACACTGGAAATGGTTTTAGCAAAGAGACCATTACATGGACAGGAGCTTATGAAATTAGTAACAGTAACTCTGTTGGAGAATCATCAAACGGCGCTGGTACTGTTTGCTTTACTCCAGGATTATGGAAATTATGTGTTAATATATCAGGAAATGGTTCTGCCGGAATTAGCCGTGAAAAACTGCAAATAAGAGATGTAGATGGAGATGGTTTTCCCGATTATGTGTATACCGACCCCGATGAAGAGAGTGACGATGAATTTTTTGTTAAACGGTCTACCATTGGTAAAACAAATTTATTGAAAAATGTAATACGGCCTTTAGGTGCAAACTTTACTATAGATTATAAACGAATAGGTAACACTTACGAGATGCCCAACGATGTTTGGGCGCTCTCCAGCGTAATAATTGATGATGGTTTTAGTGCGGATGGAGCAGACCACACCGATGCAACAAATATTAAAGGTGCCGACCAAATGCTGAACACTTTTGAATATGAAAACGGCTACTACCACCGCTGCGAAAGAGAATTTTATGGCTTTAAAAAAGTAAAAACACAGCAACGGAATGTACTGAAAATTGATAAGCCAATATACGAAGTGCAAGCCGAAAGTGTACCTGTTTACAGAATTGTTGAGCAAACCTTTATTAACCATACCACCCCTCAATTCAAGTTAAATCAAGTTTACTTCGCCAAAGGTTTAATGACCAATGAAGTGTTGATGAATGATAAAGGATTTATATATAAAGAAACTAATAATTATTATGGCCTTAGGGAAAGAATGAAAGAAATATCTTATTTCCCCGTTTTGTCATCAACCCAGAATATATTTTATGAAAAGTCAAATACCAGACAAACAGCACCAAGCAAATCTACTTCCACTACTTTCAATTACGATATGGATGGTAATATAATCTACTTTGAAGATTATGGTGAAGGTGCAAATGATGATGATTACTACACTACCATTACTTATCATGACGACGACGATTTGTTAAGTAAAAATATTACAGGTGTGCCAAAATCAATTGTGGTAACAGATAATAGTAATCAAACTTTAAGAAAGCGGGAAACGGAAGTATATCCAACTGGAAAAATATCGAAAATTAAGCAATATTTTGACTTACAAGCAGATCCTGCAGAATCCGATATGGTGTATGATGCCTATGGGAACATTGAAAAAATGACCCGACCAAAAAATGCAAATGAAGACGCAGAAGAAGATGAAAGACGTCAATTTTATATATATAAATATGATAGCGAGGTACAAACTTATCCAACCGATATTTTGGATGCTTATGGCTATTCCTCCTCATCAATGTACGACTTACGTTTTGGGCAATTAACATCAACTATTGATTTAAATGGCAACGAAATGAAATATACCTTAGATGATGTAGGTAGAATAGAAACGATTATTGGACCCTTAGAATTAGAAAAAGGTATTGATTACACTATTAAATTTGAATATAATCCAAATGCCGAAGTGCCCTATGCCAAAACTTTCCATTACGATCCTGCTAATGAAGGCAATGACTTAATTACCGTTACCTTAATTGATGGATTAAAAAGACCGGTACAGGTTAAAAAGGATATTGAGTTTACTTTGGTTGGTTTTAATGGAATTCCAATTCAATCTGAAAAAATGTCGGTTTCGGGTAGAATAATATACGATGCTTTTGGACGAACCATTGCAGGTTATCATCCGGTAAGTGAAAACATAGGCAATAATACTAGCTTTAGTAATATTGTTGATAAAGTAAAACCTACCCAAACTGATTACGATATTTTAGACAGGCCAACAAAAATTACCCTGCCTGATGAAACCTATACCAAAAATGTTTACAGTATTGGTAGCAACCAAGAAAGTGGCAATAGTTTTATTACCGAAATAACCGATGGCAATGGGCATTGGAAAAGAAGCTATACCAACTTGCGTAACTTAACCGTTGCCACCCAAGAAGAATTGACTGAAAAGGAATCTATTTGGACACGCTTTTACTATAATGCCATTAATGAATTAAAAGTAGTAAAAGATCATGACGGTAATGAAACTTCATACGATTACGATATGCTGGGTAGAAAGCTATCAATGGATCATCCTGATGGTGGTTTAACTACTTTTGAATACGATAGGGCAAACAATCTAACCAAAAAAATAACAGCTAATTTAAGAGCAATTGATGCAGATATGGCCATTGTATATAAATATGACCGTGAACGTTTAACCAACATTACATATCCACAAAATAAGCAAAACGATGTGGCCTACAGCTATGGACCAGCTGGTGCCAATGAAAATGGAGCAGGAAGGATTGTTGAACAATTTGATGCCTCAGGCTCACAAACCTTTGGTTATAACAAACTGGGGGCGCTGGTTAAAAATAACAGAACGGTTATTTTAGATGATCCGGATAACCTGGGCGGCATAGAAGCAGCTAACAATTGTATGGATATTAACATAGAAACTAATTGGGAATACGATACCTGGAACAGGATAAAAACACTAACCTATCCTGATGGAGAAGTGGTTAACTACCAATACAATACTGGAGGTCTGCTGAAAAATATGACTGGTACATTAAACGGAGCAACTTATGAATACATTAAAAACTTAGGCTACGACGAATTTGAACAACGGGTTCATTTAAATTATGGTAATGCCACCACCACCAATTACACCTACGAACCTGAAAGAAGGCGTTTGAAAACCCTTACTGCCTCTAAAGCACGTTCTTTTCCATTTGCTCAACAAAATTTTATACAAAACGGCTATTCCTACGACAATGAAAACAATATAAAAAAGATTGAAAACAATGCCACCGTCCAAAGTATTGGAGGCAATACAAATTATTCTTTTATTTATGATAGAATGAACAGGTTAACCCATGCGGATGGCAGCCATAATGACGAAGCGTTAGATGTGTACGAATTAGATATGATTTATGGCAATACCCACACCATCAAATCTAAAAAACAAACGCATACTAAAGATGGAACGATTCAGAAAAATACCGATTACGACTTGGAATATGTTTATGAAAATGATGACCACCCACACGCCCTAAGTAGTGTTACTAAAAATAATGATAAGGTAACCACTTATACTTACGATGCCAACGGTAATATGTATGATACAAAAACTGAATTGGATTGCGGCCCCCCAAGCTTACGTAAGTTTAGGTGGGATGAAGAAAACCGTTTACATTCAGTTACTGATAATGGTGCAGTATTTAGGTATGTTTACGATGCGGCAGGTGAGCGTATTATCAAAAATACCGGACAATCTAATAGCTTATGGATTAATGGCAGAAAACCACAAGTAGGTACAAATGGACCAATTGGCACTTTTAACTCAAGAAATGGAGATGTTACTTGTTTAGAACGCTTTACAGTTTATGTAAACCCCTACGTAGTAGTTAGAAATGGCGAAGTAACCAAACATTACTACATTGAAAGCCAGCGCATTGCCTCTAAATTAACTGGTACTATGGAGGCTGATTCTAAAATAGAAACCTATGAAGAGACACCGGTTTATTACTTCCACCCCGACCATCTCGGCAATTCTTCATATATTACCGACCTAAATGGAGAAATTACCCAACATTTGGAGTATTTTCCATTTGGAGAAGTGTTCATTGAACAAAACGGCAGTTATAATACCCAATACAAATACAACGGCAAAGAATTAGACTCTGAAACTGGTTTGTATTATTATGGGGCAAGGTATTATAACCCTGAGTTGAGTTTGTGGTTGAGTGTGGATCCGCTGGCGGAGAAATATATGGGTTGGAGTCCTTATCATTATACATTAAATAATCCAATTTTATATGTAGATCCGGACGGACGTAATGCTAAAGTATTTAAATCGATAGCTAAGGTTGCTTGGAGAGTTTATCAAAAATCCAAAAAATTTAAAAAGAATTTTACTTTAGACGATTTTAAGAAAGCAGTTAAAGAATCTTCATTTGAGGAAATAGCTGATTTTGCGGGCGATTTTTATACGCTTTTTGATCCTAATTCCACTTGGATTGATAAAATTAAAGCTACAGCAGACATTATAACAGGCTTAGAAACCAATAACAAAGGAAATAAAGCTGCTGAAGAAGGTCTGAAAAAGGTTAAAAACATAGTCAGTAATGGTCAAAGTTTTGGGAAATCTTTAAAAAATATCTCACAAAAGACCGGCAAAAAATATCAAGGTCAACAAATACATAAAGTAAACAAAAAAAGTAATTCTGAGTTAGATAAAGGAGATTATTACTATTTGGACGGCCTTCATAAAGATCATCTTGAAGTTTTTGATAAAAATGGGAAGGCAAAAAAAGTTTTAAATTTAGATGGCACAATAAATGTCGACAAAACTGCTAAAGCATTAAAACAAAAAAGAAAAATTATTGTAAAATGAGTGTGATTGAAGAAAATTTTAAAATTAAAGATGGCAGCTTTTTAATGTTGTTACATGAAAATTCAAAATTCGATGTTTCTCTAATAATGCAAATAATTGAAGAAATAGTCCGTTTAACTAAAGCTTCAAAGACATTGAAAGAAGAGGATACCATGGAACTATTACTTAAATTGTTTTTTGTATTTGAAAAAACAACAATGTATGTTATATATCATTTTGATCCACAGGATTTATATTCTATTAAAAATTTAAGTGACGATTACCAATTTTACTTAAACAGATTTAGTTTTTCAATAAATATGCTTTTAAATAAAGACTTCAAAAGTTTGATTGAGTATGAGGATGAACTAGGCAGTTTATTATTAAAATAGAAGGTCTCACAGCAGAAGAAAGTATTCGCAAAGTTCTCCGTAGCTTGTCCGAACTATAGGCTATCCATACGTCTCCAGACTACGGATAGACTACAGTAAACCAACAAGTATATCAAAATCAAAAATACAAAAGCCTGTACCAATTTTCCAGTACAGGCTTTTTTTAATATCCTGACTATTTACTACCTTACTGCAATGGCAAAAAACGATGGCTATAAAATTAGCAATTAGGCAGCAACCACTCTTGGCAGCATTAACAATCCCACCGCAACGTATTATAAAAACCAAAGCAAGCATTTGTAATGCGATAAGTTTTCACAAATGCATTATTTATCACCACTTTTTTTATATTTATGCTTAAATGCTTATGGCAGAAAGTAATAAGATTAAAGG
>Ga0209831_1000271_pt1 | contig 49924 bp, 52 predicted proteins | sample Maine_Asex4_meta_FD_187451 | JGI IMG/M metagenome (GOLD analysis project Ga0209831, IMG submission 187451) | Marine algal microbial communities from Maine, USA - Maine_Asex4_metaG (SPAdes) (version 2) | ecosystem: Host-associated > Algae > Red algae > Unclassified | place: Maine, USA | collected... | reverse complement strand
TAATAGGTTGGGCTTTATCGGCTACCATGCATACCAGTAAAACCATTATACCCGCTTGGAAAATGGCAGTCTCGAAAAGAAAAATAGAAAAGCCTTTATTATTTCATTCAGATAGAGGTATTCAATACGCTAGCAAGGAGTTTAGAGAGATTCTTAAAAGAAATACGTTGATTAGTAGAAAAGGAAATTGTTGGGATAATGCAGTCGCAGAAAGCTTTTTTAAGACCTTAAAGTCTGAATTAGTATATCATCGAAAGTTTAAAAATCAAGCGCAAGCTAAAATAGAAGTTTTTGAATTTATTGAAGTAGGGTACAACAGACAAAGAATACACGCTAGTTTAGAGTACAAAACACCTATACAAATGGAAAATGAATTTTACAAAAACCAAAATATGGCTGCTTAAATTTATGAGTCTTTAAAAAATTGTCCGAAAAAGTTAGGAATACCATTACTTTGATACCCTTTAGTTTGTATAAGGCTCGAAGACCATAAACGGTATGCTTAAAAAAACTTTCGGAAGGGGTTTGGTGTTGGTTTTTACAAAATTGAAGGTAATCTAAGACCTGTTCTGTATCCAACTCACAGAGACAACATTCAAAATGTAAGGCCATATGTGACAAACAACGACCATAATTTTGAATCGTACTCAAACTTTTACCATTCAACTGATACTGACGCTCTAGCTTCTCAAATGATTTTTCAAATTCAGAAACTTTTTTACATGCTTTCTCTACTAATGTTTGCTTTTTTTCATAATTTAATGTTTTATAAGGAATGCCTTAAGTTACGAAGTATATTCTAATTTTAAAAAAGCTTCCCCGTAGGGGGTTAGTTCAACAATGTGTATAATTAATGGCTGATTTTAGCTTATTTACGAAAATTCTTGCGGACTTTCATTCAGTTTTTATTTGATAGCTTTAATGCTCAAAACACGCCACTAATCATACACAAACACTTTAGGTTTAAAGCTGAAAAATCTCGTTAAAATTAAAAAATTCAGTTTTTTAAGGACAAAAAAGAAGTAACTTGACGGAATTCAAAAAGATAAATATGAAAAGAATTTCAGTTTTATTATTGATTATAGGGTCAGTGTCGTTTGTTACTGCTCAAGAAACATTAGATATATTAACAATATCAGGACATTTTGGTACACCGCAACCTTTTAAAGCTGAATCTCCTTATACTGGTGAAACAACTGAAAGAGGTGCTATGGTTAATTTGATTGTTCCAATTGTATTGAATGAAAAAAAAATTTGGTATAACAGTATTAATTATATGCAGTGGAATGTAAATAATAATATTGATATGGCTAATAATATAGCTAACCCAATCAGGGTACATGGACTTATTTTAAGAACAGGATTGATTCAGAAACTTTCAAACGGAAATTCTATTCAAGCATTTTTTACTCCTAGGCTAATGACTGATTTTAAAAATATAGATTATAAACATTTCCAATTTGGAGGTATATTTATTTATGAAAAAGTGTATCACAAGAGATTGAAAATCGGTTATGGAGTCTTGTATAACCAAGAAGCATTTGGTCCTAATATAGTTCCTTTGGTGAACCTAGAATGGAAAATGTCTGAAAGATGGTCTATGTCAGGTTTACTTCCAATTTACTCTAAAGTTAAATACAAAATAAACGAAAAGTTAAATGTAGGAATACATCATTTCGGATTGGTAGCTTCATATCGTTTAGGAGAAGAAGCTTACAAGAATGACTATATAGAAAGAAGAAGTATTGATTTAGGTTTGTTCACTAGATATAATATTACGGGTGGAATTCATATAGAAGGTAGATATGGATATTCTTTTGGAAGAAGTTATGCTCAGTATAATCAAGATGACAAAACTGATTTGGCATTGCCACTTGCAACAATTGGAGATGATAGAACTCCGCTAAATGAAAGCTCTAATTTTAATAATGGAGCATATGCTCACATAAGATTAGTCTACGCAATTAAATTATAAATTGATTTTTATAGGGTGTATTTCCTATTGAAGTGATTAATTTAAAAGTATGAGTTTGCCCTGTAATATATGTAGGAATTTTTACAGTAAATTCCTATAGTAAATGGTATAACTCCTCAGCTAATTCCTCAATATTTTCTCGTTGATAATCTAACCTAAATACTTTTGATTTAAATTCAGGTGTGTAAACTCCATTTTTTCATAACTTCAAGATATTTATCTCTGTCTTAAAATCTCTAAAATCGTGTCCCAATAAAGTTATTAACTTAGAATTAATAGTTCTTTAATAATACGATATTATTTATTATCTTCTTACATGAAAAAGACAGATTTCAGAAGAGTCTCTGATCAAGAGCGAGGTATAATTCGCAGAGATGCCATCAAAATGATAAAACGCGGAGATAAGAAAAAGAAAATTGCTTTATTTTATGGTATTCATATCAACACTGTTCGAGATTGGTGCAAGAGTTATAAAAAAGAAGGGAATAGCTCCTTATCGTATCAAAAAAGAGGTGCAAAATCGGAGAACAAAAAATTACTAAATAAAGCTCAAGAACAAGCAATTGAAAAAATGATTACTGATGTTATGCATTGTGGTCAACTAGAGCCGTAAGAGATCTAATTGAATGCGAATTTTCAATTACAATTGGTAGAAGAGCTGTAGGAAATTATCTTAAAAACTGGGGATTTACCCCTCAAAATCCTAAAAAAAGAGCCTACGAACAATGTTGTAAAAAAGTTCAAAAATGGATAAATGAAGAATACCCTGTGATAAAAGAGCAAGCTAAGCAAGAAAAAGCAACTATTCATTGGGGAGATGAAACAGGAGTAAAAAATAGCAATCATTAAGGACGTTCCTATGCTCCCAAAGGAAAAACTCCAGTTAAAAAGCATATGTCAAAACGATTTTCAGTCAATATGATCTCCACAGTTACCAACCGAGGCTTGGTTCAGTTTATGATTTATAAAGAAAATATGAATGCGGATGTTTTAATTCTTTTTCTAGAACAGCTTATTAAAGCTCAAGAAAATAAAACTTACTTAATTCTTGATAATTTAAGAGTTCATCATAGTAAAATTGTAAAAAAATGGGTAGAAGAGCATGCTGAAAAGATAAAATTATTTTATCTGCCTTCCTACTCACCAGACAGAAATCCAGATGAATACCTAAATTGTGATTTAAAATATGCCCTTTCCGATAAAAAAGCCCCAAAAACACAGGAAAAAATGAAGGAAAATTTGGAAAAGCATATGAAAATACTTCAAAATGATACTCATAGGGTAGCCAAATACTTTAAACATGAAAGCATCAAATATGCTGCTTAAAAGTAAAGTTATATTGATGCGAGGTTAATATGTATTCTAATTTACAGTTTCAATGTGAGTGATTCAATAACAATAAAGGGACTAAGCTAACGGATCAGCAGATCATGACCATATATTTTTCACAATGCATCATCAGAGTATTTTCAAGATAAAACAAATCCACCGGTTCGCTATGAATTATTTAAGGAGTTGGTTCCCCGATCTGGGCAGTTATCAGGCATTCAATAATAGACTCAATAGAATTTCTGGTGGTATGAACACTTTTGTCGAAGGTCTCTTGACCCATTTTCGATCAGAAGGTTGTAGCCCAAATCAAAGCCTATTAGATTCCAGGTCTATAATCACTTGTTCAGGCAAAAATCAAGGGAAAGTGGTCAAAGAAATCAATGGTAAAGGATATTGCTCTACCAAAAGTATGTGTTATTATGGAATGAAACTACATGCCCTAGGATATCGCAATGTTGGTGGATTACTATATCCAGAACAGATCTTGTTCACGCCTGCCTCCGTAAATGACTTGTCCCTTTTACAAAGAGGCATGGTCGAAAATGAAGAACCTTACCTTCTTTGACGATAAAATCTACATAAATGAGGATTTTTTCATGGTTGTGAAACGAAAATACAATTCCCAAATGTTAACCTCCGTAAAAGCAGTGAAGGGGATGCCCGATGTCCTAAAAAAAATTGATCAGGCAGCCAACAACCTGTATTAGAGAGCTGTATCTAAAATAAGGCAACCCATAGAGTCTCTCTTTAATTGGCTCATCCAAAGCAGGTATCCTAAAGGCTCAAGGTTAGATCAATTAAAGGACTCACACTTCACGCATATGGTAGATTTGCCGCTGCTTTTATAACCCTAATATTTTAACCCTTGATTCGCATAGTTCCTTAATTTATTTAAAATCATATGTTTTTCTTTACCTTTTTGTAGATGATAGTTATCTTTGTGATCTTTAAAATAAAATGCTTTTTCTTATGTTAAAGTGCTTTGGACATTGTAACTATTTCAAACATTTTAAATTAAAATGCATTCATAAAAAGTATCTTTAATTCAGTAAGTTTAAAAAACTAATTAACACAACAATGAAGATTAATAAATACAGTCAAAACGTAACTCAAGATGATACGCAACCAGCTGCACAGGCTATGCTTTATGCCATAGGATTGACAGATGAAGATTTTGAAAAACCTTTGGTAGGTATTGCGAGTACAGGTTACGAGGGGAATCCTTGTAATATGCATTTAAATGATTTAGCCAAATTGGTTAAAGAAGGTGTAAATTCTAAGGAGTCTGTTGGATTGATATTTAATACAATTGGTGTGAGTGATGGAATTTCTATGGGAACTCCAGGAATGCGTTTTTCATTACCTTCTAGAGATGTAATTGCTGACTCAATGGAAACTGTAGTTCAAGGAATGTCTTACGATGGATTAGTTACTGTTGTTGGGTGTGATAAAAATATGCCTGGAGCATTAATGGCAATGTTACGATTAAATAGACCTGCCATTTTAGTTTATGGAGGTACAATAGCTTCTGGTTGTCATAATAATAAAAAGTTAGATATTGTATCTGCTTTTGAAGCCTGGGGAGAAAAAGTAGCAGGAACAATAGAGGAAGAAGAATACAAAAGTGTAATTCGTAAATCAATCCCAGGGGCAGGAGCTTGTGGAGGAATGTATACGGCAAACACTATGGCTTCAGCAATTGAAGCGTTAGGAATGTCACTACCTTTTAATTCTTCAAACCCAGCAATAAGTATCAATAAAGAAGAAGAATGTATAAAAGCAGGAGCAATGATGCGAACGCTTTTGGAAAAGGATATTAAACCTTTAGATATTGTAACTCGTAAATCGCTAGAAAATGCAATCCGTTTAGTAACCATTATGGGAGGCTCAACAAATGCTGTATTACACTTTTTAGCTATTGCTCGTGCAGCAGATATTGAGTTTACATTACAAGATTTTCAACATATCAGTGATACGACTCCTTTTATTGCCGATTTAAAGCCTAGTGGTAAATATTTAATGGAAGATGTACATGCCATTGGTGGTACACCAGCAGTATTAAAATACCTTTTAAATAAAGGCTTATTACACGGAGATTGTTTAACCGTAACAGGAAAAACATTAGCAGAAAATTTAGCTGAAGTAGCCGATTTACAGGAAGGACAAAAAGTTATCCAGACTTTAGAAAATCCAATTAAAGCAACAGGACATTTACGTATGCTATACGGAAACCTTGCGCAAAATGGTTCAGTGGCAAAAATCACAGGTAAAGAAGGTTTGTTGTTTAAAGGAACCGCTAAAGTTTTTAATAGCGAATATGATGCAAATGATGGAATCCGTACGGGAAAAGTACAAAAAGGAGATGTTGTAGTAATTCGTTACGAAGGACCTAAAGGAGGACCAGGAATGCCAGAAATGTTAAAACCAACTGCAGCAATTATGGGCGCTGGTTTGGGTAAAGAAGTCGCTTTAATTACTGATGGTCGTTTTTCAGGAGGAACACATGGTTTTGTGGTAGGACATATCTCTCCAGAAGCTCAAGAAGGGGGCGTAATAGCTTTAGTTAATGATGGTGATATTATTAAAATCGACGCAGAAACAAATTCGATTACCGTAGAAGTTTCTGATGCTGAATTGGCAGAACGTAAAAAATCTTGGGTAGAGCCACCATTGAAATTTAAAAAAGGAGTATTATACAAATATGCACGTTCCGTTTCCTCAGCAGCACAAGGTTGTGTTACTGATGAGTTTTAGAAAATAAGTAGCTAGTATAAAGTGTGAAGGGTTAATAATTCTAACACGATAAAATAAGAGAAAAAGCGGTTTGTTATAACAAATTATAGCAAATTGCCCAAAGCAAATAAAGATGAGTAAAACAGTTCGTATTACTGGAGCAGAAGCGGTAATTCGTTGTCTATTAGAGGAAGGAGTAGATTTAATCTACGGATACCCTGGAGGAGCGATTATGCCGGTTTATGATGAGCTTTATAAATACCAGGATAAGTTAACACATATATTAACACGACACGAGCAAGGTGCAACACATTCTGCACAAGGATATGCACGTACTAGTGGTAAGGTTGGTGTGGCAATTGCAACTTCGGGTCCAGGAGCAACAAATCTGGTCACAGGAATTGCAGACGCACAGATTGACTCTACACCCATGGTATGTATTACAGGGCAAGTAGCATCACATTTATTGGGTTCGGATGCATTTCAGGAAACGGATATTATTGGGATTTCTACGCCTGTAACTAAATGGAATATTCAGGTGACAAAGGCTGAAGATATCCCTAAGGTAATGGCAAAAGCATTTTATATTGCGCGCTCTGGTAGACCAGGACCAGTGTTAGTAGATATTACTAAAGACGCTCAATTTGGAGAATTGGATTTTAGTTATGAAAAATGCAAAGGAGTACGAAGTTATAGGGCAATTCCAAAAACGAAACCACAATCGCTAAAAGATGCAGCAGCTTTAATTAATGAAGCAGAAAAACCAATGATTATTTGGGGGCAAGGTGTAATTCTTGGAGAAGCTGAAGCTGAATTTAAAGCCTTAGTTGAAAAATCAGGGATTCCAGCAGCTTGGACTATTTTAGGTGTATCCGCATTAGAAACAGCGCACAATTTAAATGTGGGAATGGTTGGAATGCACGGGAATTACGGACCAAATAAATTGACTAACGAATGTGATTTACTAATTGCTATAGGGATGCGTTTTGACGATCGTGTTACGGGTAATTTAGAAACGTATGCTAGACAAGCTAAAGTAATTCACTTTGAAATAGACCCCGCAGAAATTAATAAAAATGTGGAATGCGAAGTAGCAGTAATGGGAAGCGTAAAAACTACGCTAGCTGATATTTTACCTTTAGTAGATAAAAAAACGCATGATTCATGGGTAGCAGAATTTAAAGCTTTTGATAAGATAGAGCAAGAAAAAGTAATCCAAGAAGAATTGTATCCTTCTAAAGATGGAATAAGTATGGGTGAGGTAATTCGTAATATAAACGAAGTAACCAAAGGAGATGCTGTAATTGTTACAGATGTAGGGCAACATCAAATGATGGCAATCCGTTATGCTGAGTTTTCAAAATCTAAAAGTAGCGTAACCTCAGGAGGTTTAGGAACTATGGGATTTGCATTACCAGCCGCAATTGGAGCCAAAATGGGAGCGCCAGATCGACAAGTAATTGCAGTTATTGGAGATGGAGGGTATCAAATGACGATTCAAGAATTAGGAACTATATTTCAAAATAAAACGGCAGTTAAGATTGTTGTTTTAAACAATGAGTTTTTAGGAATGGTACGCCAATGGCAAGAATTATTTTTCGAAAACCGTTATGCTTCTACAGAAATGACGAATCCTGATTTTGTGAAAATAGCAAAAGGGTATCACATTCCTGCACAACGTGTATCAGAAAGAGGCGATATAGCTGCTGCGGTAAAAACAATGTTGACAACTGACGGCCCTTACTTTTTAGAAGTCCGTGTTGAGAAAGAAAATAACGTATTCCCAATGATTCCAACAGGAGCTTCGGTTTCGGATATAAGATTGAGTTAAGATGGAAGAAAAAAAACAATATTATACAATATCAGTTTATACTGAAAATAACATAGGTTTAGTAAATCGTATTTCTACTATTTTTTTAAAGCGTCATGTAAATTTATTGAGTATGACCGCTTCTGAATCTGAAATTGAAGACGTTTATCGTTTTACGATTTTAGTAAAAATGACGGAAGAGAAAGTAAAGAAAATTGTAGGTCAAATTGAAAAGCAAATCGAAGTAGTTCGAGCGTATTATCATACAGACGAAGAAACTATTTCGCAGGAAACAGCCTTATATAAAGTAAAATCTGAGTTGCTTTTTGAGGAGCCACAAATTCAGAATATTATTAAAAGGAGCGGCGCATCGATTGTTACTGTAAATAAAAAATTCTTTGTAATTTCTAAAACAGGTAGACGCATAGAGACAGAAGCATTACATTCTGCTTTAAAGCCTTACAGTTTATTGCAATTTACGCGTTCGGGTCGTGTTGCTGTGTCCAGAGAAGCTATGAATATTTCAGAAGTATTAAAAGACTTTGATGAATAGTTAGAAGAATATCAAAATGTTATAATTATAAGAAAAAACCGCTATTTGTGCGGTTTTTTTATGCGATATGGAGAATTTTTAACTGACTTCACTTATCAGTAAATTTATTACATTTTCTACAACTTTCAGATACTGCAAAATATAACACTATACTGCATTTTTAAATTAACCGTAACAGTACTATGATAAAAACTTAGAAAATGTTGTGTTTTATAGTATTTAAAAGCTTTATCACGAAGTTATAATACATAAAACGAGTTAAAGGAAAATTAGAGTATCATTTTCTTGCTTCGTTACTAAATGTTAACCTGATTTTTTTAGTTTTCTACTAGTTAGGTTGTATATACCTGTTAGGTATAATGTAATCCTTAAATCTTCATTTCCACAAAGCTAGATGAGTTCAGAATTACAATAGTAAAATAAACTAATCAAATGTTGAGTGTTTTATAGTTAAATTGGTATAGAGGAAAAGCTAGCCCCCAATCGCAATCATACTTCTATTCCTAGAATGTAAAGATTCATCTGATAATTTTTCGAAAGTATCCATGCCTCCTCTATATTTTTGTTTTAAGGAAATAGCAAGCTTAATGGTTGGTAAAATATCTTTTCCAGCTCTAAAATCTTGTAATAAAGAATTCTCATTATCAGAAAATAGACAATTTTTAAGCTTCCCATCAGCTGTTAAACGGATTCGGTTACAACTATCACAAAAAGGATTGGTTACTGAACTTATAATAGCAAAACTTCCAGTAGCTCCTTTAATTTTATAATTTCTAGAAGTGTCGTTAGGCGCATCTTTAATTCTTAATACATCCTTATCACCAAAAAAGGTGTTGACTTTTTCAATAATGTCCTCTTGGCTAATTAATTTATCGGTTTTCCATTTATTACCATCAAAGGGCATAAATTCTATAAAACGTATTTTGTAGTTTTCATTTTTAGTAATTTCTATAAAATCAATGATTTCATTATTGTTAATTCCTTTCATTAAAACCACATTCAGTTTAACTAGGGAAACACTATTTTTAAATAACTGGATATTTTTCCAAACTTTAGAAAAATAATCTCGTCGAGTAATTGATTGGTTCTTTTCAGCATTTAATGAATCTATACTGATTGTAATATTGGTGATATTGAGTTCAGAAAATAAGGGTAAAAATTTGTCTAAAAGTATTCCGTTCGTAGTAATTGCGATTTCAACATTAAGGGTTGCCAACTTACGTAGGATTACCTCAAAGTCTTTTCGAACTAAAGGTTCGCCACCAGTTAGTCTAATTTTGGTGACTCCATTTTCGACAAATAGTTTTGCGATTGCATAAATTTCATCGGCTGACATTAAATGTGATCGAGGAGACAAAGGGATTCCTTCGGCAGGCATACAATAAGTACATCTTAAATTACATTTTTCAGTTAGGGAAATTCGCAAATACGTATGTTTTCTTCCGTAGCTATCAATTAATATGTCGTTGGAGTTGATCATTAGTGTTGTGCTCCTTTAAAAATTTTAAATGCATGCAAAAGTGCAGGGAAAATGGCTTCCATAGATTCCCTAGCGCCATTAGTAGAACCTGGTAAGGCAATTACTATGGAGTGTCCAATAGTACCAACAACACTTCGTGAAAGCATTGCATAAGGCATACGATTTTGTCCATAATTACGAATAACTTCTTCCACACCAGGGATCCGTTGTTCCAATAAAGGTTCTAATGCTTGTGGAGTAATATCGCGTGGTGATAAACCGGTACCACCAGTAAAAATAACTAGTTGGTTTTCTGTAATAAGTTGTTTTGTTTTGGCTTGAATTTGATCAAATTCGTCTGGTATTACTGTATATTCTGTAATTTCAACTTCATGAGTTTCTAGTTTTGAAATAATAGCTCTTCCCGCTTTGTCTTTCTTTTGTCCTGCATTTATTGAATCAGAACATACAATTACGGCAGCTTTTATTCCTTTTCCAGAATCTTTGTAGCTAGATTTTCCGCCTGTTTTTCTAAGCAATTTTATATTTTCAATCTCAATATTTTTGTCAACGGGTTTTAACATATCGTACATGGTTATAGCGACTACAGATGCGGCATGCATGGCTTCAACTTCAACTCCTGTTTTGTACAATGTTTTTATAGTTACTTTTATGTGGATTGAAAGATTTTCTACTTCATACTCTACACTTGTAAATTCGATCGGTAAAGGATGACAATCGGGAATCATATCGCTAGTTCTTTTTGCAGCGAATAAACCAGCAGTTTTAGCCATTTCAAATACATCTCCTTTGGGGATTTGTTTGGTTAATATCGCTTCAATAGTTTTTGAACTTCCTGTTTTTACAGTTGCTTGTGCAACAGCAGTTCGTAGTGTGTTATTTTTATGAGTAATGTCTACCATTTTTCGCTTTGTTTCTTTTCATTGTTAATTTTTTAAAAACCATAAACCATCAACTATTTATTAACTTTCCAAACATGTGTTTCGTCTTCAAAAACTTCTTTTCCAAATACAGGAGCGTCTTTTTTAATGCGTTCTACTATAAATTCTATAGCTTCAAAAACAACTTTGCGATGCGGTGCAGATACAAAAACAAATAAACAAATCTCTCCAACAGCTACTTTACCTATACTGTGATAAATATGGGAGCAGGTAAGTTCGAATTTTTCGAATGCTTCTTCTCTAATCTCATAAAACTTTTGATTAGCCATTTCTTCGTAAACTGAATAATCTATTGCGGTAACTTTTTTACCATTAATATCATCAGCACGTACTTGGCCTAAAAAAATATTATGCGCACCAATACTGGTTTTAGATTGGTGTTTTTTTATAGATTCTCCTATAAATTCTGAGCTAATAGCTCCTTGTTTAAATACTTTTTTCATCTTATAGCTATGAGCTGTCGGCTAGAGGCTTTCAGCATTATATAATTACTCCTAATTTTTGACTTCCAAAATTTAACTTAATAGTTATCCTCCTGCAAAAGGGGGCATTAATGCAATTTCGCAGTCGGTATTGATTGGTGTTTCTTTTAAAGTAATTTTTTGATTGAGTGCAATTTGATATTCTAATTTTTCAAGCACTGGGTATTTTTTAATTAATTGATTTTTGAGTTCTTTAATTGAAGTTTCACGACTTATTATCAATTCCTCGTTAGTAATAGATAACGCTTCTGCAATCATCCCGAAGTATAGTAAGTTTATTTTCATATACTTATTTCTTTTAATTGTTCAGGGGTATTAATATTTGCTAATTGAGCTCTTAATTCAGTAGGAACAGAAATATATTTTACATTCAAATTTTCGATTACGCTCATTACTCTTAATTGATCTTGCTGTAAGTGTTTTTCAAAAACAGTTACACAGCTTTTATTATAAATAGCTGTAAGCGACATTTTTTTTTCATCTACTAAGCAAATTGTAGCATCATGCTTAGGAGAATAATTTTCTAACAACCATTCTAAAAAACTAGATTGGAGTAGAGGCGTATCACAGCTTAAAATAAGATTCCATTCGCTTAAACTATCTTTTAGAGCTGAGGTTATTCCACTAACAGGACCTTTATCTTTTTTGATATCCATGATATAATTATATCCTAGCTGATGATGAATTGCCTTTGAGCTTACCAATTTAAAAGACAATGATAAAGACTTAACAGCGGAAGTAATATAGAATAAAAAAGAGTTGTTTTTATATTGTTGCAAAGCTTTATCAGCCCCCATACGAGTGCTGTTTCCGCCTGTTAATATATAAGTTGCAAATTCCATTAATTATTTAATAAGGCGTTTTGTGCTTTCATAAATTCCCAACAGTTTTTTTTTACTAGTTCAAACTGTTCGATTTTTTGCTTTCCAAAATTAGTTAGCGTAGTTCCTCCACCACCAGCTCCCCCAGTAGAAGTAATTACAAGAGGGGTTTTAGAAGACTTATTAATTGCATCCACTAAGTTCCATGCCTTTTTGTAAGACATTTTCATAGATTTAGCCGCTTTACTTAACGAGCCTTCTTTTTCAATCGCTAGCAATAATTGGATACGACCTTCTCCTAAGAAAATACCTTCTTTATCTTCAATCCAAATTCTGCTTTTTAATTGAAACATAATTTACGTTATGTAAGCAAAGATATAACGAAATTTTAAAAATATACTTATGTATTATAAATAAGTAAATTTTGTAAGCTAATTTTGTTAGTAGAAAGAGTGTTTAAAAAAGAGAATAATATTAATAGTAAAAAAATACTATTTTTTTTTAGTACATGACAAAAAACATTTAATCATTTAAAAATCAATTACATAAGAATGTTTTTAGTTATTTAATAAACTGAATTTCAGTTTATTAAAGTATTATTATCAAGTAATGACTTTAAAAAAGAATTCCAAAGCGTGTGTTGAAAATATAGAATTATTAGGACTTTTTAAGATGCATTTTAAAGGAAATCTCAACTTAGCTAGAGTCCGTTTATTTGTTTATTTATAACCGCTCTGTGCAAGGTTAAGTCTGTCAATTTTGTGAAGGTTTTCGCTGGATTTTCCATATCAACTGATGCCTTCAAGTACTTATAGACGTATACAACGTTTTATATCGCTTGCTAATTGGGTGGCTAAACTTATATAGTGAAAATGCAGGGGGAATATTGCTATGTGTCTGGAATTATGAACTTAAAAAAAGGAGAAGTAGACTTCTGTATCATTGTTTCATATAACAAGCTTTAGAATACTATGCCAAAAGATGGCAAATTGAAACTTTATTTTGAGGCTTAAAAACTAGTGGGTTTAATATTGAAGATACTCATCCAATCCATATGGAAAGAATTGAGAAATTGATATTACTTGTTATGATAGCATTTGTTTGGTGTTTTAGAATTGGAGACTTTAGGTATAACGAAATAAAAAAATAGCTATTAAAAAACACGGGAGGAGAGCTGTATCCGTATTTAAATATGGGTTAGATTATCTATCAAAATGCTTATTTTCAGGATTTAATAAATACAATTTAAACCTTGTTAAATTTTTGTCGTGTACTTAGAAGCTAGAAATATAATATCTGGTTGCTTTTTCGCTATTTTTAAATTCTCGAGTACTCTCTATTTTTATGATACTTTTTAAATTTTCTCATCCACTATTTTGTTCAATAAAACAATTTTTTTTGATCACACTACAAGTTCTAGTTTCTATTCTTCCAAGATCTAAATCATGATTGGTATATATTTCGGACTGTTTTGAAAACCGAAATTCATCTTCAATATTTTCTAATAACCAGGGTTGATTCCCTCTAACAGCTGAAATATAGTCAGCATCTTGTGCTATTATTTTTTTAACAATCTCTTTTTGAGTTCCCATAGCGTCAATAGTTATGGTGTTTCCTGCAATATTAAGCATGTTTATTAATTCTGGTATTGCAGTAATTTCATTAGATTTTTCAGCTGTTTTAACTTGTCCCAATACAAGATTATTTTCATAAGCCCAGGCACTAAGCATATGAATTGGCGACTTTGCCATATGATTTTGCACCACGGATAGTTTTATCATCAATGGTAATTATTTAATCTTTACTTAAATCTGAAATAGAATTTAACCACTCTATAAAATAAGATTCAAATTGCTGGCTATCGATAGCAGAAAAAACCCTGTTGAGGGTAATTTTTGAGGGAATGCCATTTGGTAATTCTAAGAATTTCTTTAGAAAAGGTTCTTTTGATTTAGCAAATCGAACCATTTGCTCCCAAGTTTCTGCTCCACAAATTATAGCAATTATTCCAATTAGAAGGATGTCTACTAAGTTGTGAAGTTGATTTATATGGCTTCTGTGATCTTCTATTTGCCTAAAAAGGTCTTTTAAATTACCTGATCTTTTCAAAGAGTTAAATTGTTTGATATTAGTATAATATGCTGAATATTTATTCTATTAAACAATTAATAATCAGATGTATAAACGAATTTTTACCTGTAAAAAAGTATGATTCTACCCTGTAGCGGCATAACTCTCATCTTCTTATGCAGTTTTTTGTTGCGACACATTATGATTTTTTAGCAAGGCTCACACATGGTTAACCCACATTTTTATAAATTAGTAATTTATAATATTAAAATTGTTATTTTATTTGGAAAATAAATTCTTCTAGGTCTTTTTTAGTCTCAAATTGTTCAACTATCGACTCAATGTTATTATTTTCATCTAATAAATAGGCAGAAGGTGTAGTTTGAATCATATATTCACCAAATGTTTGTTCTGTAGCGGCTAGAGTATCAAAGTGATATTTATTTTCAATTTTGAATTTTCTTAATTCTTCAGGAGTTGTATTTAGTATAAAAACAACTGTTTTTACAGAAGGATAAGAGGAGGTGAATTTCTCTATTTCTGGATAGCTTTCTTTACAGGCATCACAATTTTTATCGGTGAAAAGGAATAATTTTTTTGAAGAATGATTATATTTCTCTAATACTATATTAGCACCCAACTCGTTTTTTAAAATGAAGTTTGGTGCAGAAATAGAATTTGAATCAACTACAGGAGTATTGTTTATGGGATTATTGTCATTTAATTTATTGGTTATATATTCTAGTTTAATTGTAACTATTTCCAATTTACTTGAAAAATTAAACAAGACAGAAGAAAATATGATATTTATTATAATAAGTAAAAAAGTAACAAATTTATAGAATCTCATTTTATGTAAACTAATTAAAAAGAAACTGCATGCTCAAAATAATTAAGCATGCAGTAAAAAATAGTATTATTTTTATAAATTATAACAACGACCTCTTTTTACTTCATATTCAAAAGTCTGGTTTTTAACTGTAAAGATTCGATGTGTTTTATAATTCCTTAATGCTGGAGGGAATATTGAGAATCCTTTTCTTGTGAAAACCATTGCCCTTTTTCCATTTCTTCGAGGATGGGTAAATATAACATCTCCCTCCACTTTAACAGAAACTTTATATTTTGTGGTGGTCAGGTACAATTGTCTAGTCCAAATGAACTGGCATTTTTTACCTTTTGGTATGGTATGACCAGGCGAATAATGTATTTTTGATGTTCTAGATGTTGATCTTTCTGTAGAAGTATTAAAATTTGTTTCAAAACTTAAGTTAGTACTTACTTCTCCTGCGGCAAATCCAAAAAAACTAGAAGAAACCTTTGTTCCAATATTTACTCCTGTGGTAACGCCAGCGCTAACAGTACTTGAGCGTGATTCAGTAAATTCGTAACCATTTTTACTATCTTTTAAAAATACTTTTCTATTTCTGAGCCCAACTTCAATTACTGATACCACTTGTTCCCTACCCCCGATAGTACGCTGTTGCTCACTTAATACTTCTGTCTTAAATTTATAAGATATAGGTCGAAGTTTATTATGATATTGTTTATATATTCTATTATTTTTATTTAAAAATCCATAATTCCTTTGAGCAACAGCTATTCCCCAATACTTGCTATTATTGTCACCATTATAGTCTTTAAATTGGCTAGGCCTTTCAGTTCCATTTTTGGATATTGTATGAAGTCTATCAAAACCATGTCTTTTACCTGGTCTAATATTTTGTTTGTTTAATTCTTTAATAGTCAAATCGGATTGATAGTATGAAGGGGCTCTTTTGGCAGACCTTACACTAGTGTTTAAAGGTTTTTTTTTACCATTTTTGTCAATGGTAAAGCGTTCAATAAAAGGGGTGTCTGCTTCTAATCCTACTGGTAATTCTTCTTGATTTGATGTTAAAGTATCTTCAACATCGTTGTTACATGATAGTAAGCTAGCTGAGGCCAGACTAAGTAAAATTGTTTTTTTTATAAAATGCATTTTTTTTTTATATACTTATTTTATTTATGTTTAATAAGTATTTGATTAACAATTAGAAGCAAACTTATAGCCATTTCTTTTAATTATGTAAAAAAAATAATTTAAATAATTTAAAATGCTAATTTTTAGCATATTGTATAATTATTTAATGTGTTTTAAGAATTTATTAAATTTATAAGGCTTTTTTTAGAAATCAAAAATTAAAACAATGAGGATTCAATTGATAAACGCAATCTGGTCGTTTTTCTCTTAGTTTCAACTTAAAAAAAATCAATCAAAATATTACTATTTAAACATATTTACTAGCATCCGAAAGTTTGGGGTTCTAGAAAAACAAACAACAGCAACAACAACTTTATCTTTAGTGTAATACATATTCCAAAAGTTAAAATATTTGAAAAATATTTTTTTTGATTATTTAAATTTTAATTAACTGTATTTGTTAGTTTTTCAGACACTCAGTGATTTTTGAAAATGGATATTGTAAAATTTTCGGATACTAGTGTACTTAATTTAGACTTTGTAGAACGGATAGGGGATAGGCACGGAGTGCATTTTCGTGCTATTGGATTAATCCAGAAGAAAAAATTGAAAGACCTTTTTTGGTTCTTCGCCAAAAAGTATGGTTTAAGAAAAAGGGTGATTTTATTTAATATAATCTACACCATTAAGTAGTTTTAAATTAAGGCTTTTATGAGATAAATGACTCTTTCATAAAATTTTGTTTTTTTTGTAAAACCTTTAATCCACAACTTTTGGCGAAGAACCCTTTTTTTTAAAAACAGGACAACACTTTAAAACAAAAAAACACTCCTAAATTAATAGAAGTGGCTGTGTGCTATTATATAAAAAACTAGCATGGTTTTTGATAATCATATAAATATAAATTTGATATATGAATCTTGACTTAAAAAAAGGGCTAATATTTTTATTACTAACATTATTTCTTTTTGCTTGCGAAAAAGATGATAATTCAAAAAATACAGATAATGATTTAAATGAGCCTATAATTACAGAAAGTGGAAGTATAAATATTAATGCTTTAAGAAGAGTAAACCCTAATTTTAAGCTTGAGAATTTAGCAGCCAATGGAACTTCTGCTATTGAGTTGCTTACAGATTCGAAATATAAGAGTATTACATTAGAAATCCTTTCAGTTGAAGGTTTTGAGCCTTCCGAATTTGCAAAGCAGACACTTTTAGATTTTATAGGAGCTAGACTTAATAAGCCTAATGGAGTAAAAGTAATTGAAAGGTCAATAAACTCTCCTGGCATTGATAAGTATGATGTTCAAAATGTTTTTAGCGAGGTGGAAGTAATAAATAGGACACAATTTAGTAATGGTTCCGATTTAGCTATTTTTGTATATTTTGCAGATAAGGATAATAAAGGCACTAATTTTGAAAAGGATATGAATTCAGCAATCTTAGGTACTGCTTATTTAAATACGTCATTTGTAATTTATAAAGAAACTATTAATAAAATAGCAGCTAATAATGCTTCGGATATTCAAAATATAGAGGCAGGAACATTAAATCATGAATTTTGTCACTTACTCGGTTTAGTGAACGGCCCAGAAACTCCAATGAGTAAAGATCAGGGAGATCATGAAGATTTTGAAAGAGATAGTGATGGTGTTATAGTGAATGACACAAACGGAAAACCAAAAGGTAATAACCATTGTGACGTAGAATTTTGTCTTATGGAAGCCAATGCTAGACTAATTCGCGATATGATGGGTCGAGGAGATTTACCAATTTTAGAATTAGACCCTAAGTGTATTAAGGATTTACAAGCTATTGGTGGTAAGTAGTTTTAAATTATAACTTTAGTTGAATGTGTGTATATATTTAAGCGGTCTTTTTTAGCAAATCCTAATAAACAAACTCCAGTAGAATCAGCTATTTCCACGGCTAAACTTGTAGGTGCACCAATAGCTAATAATAGGGGTATTTTTGCTTTTGCCGTTTTTTGCATCATCTCATAACCCACACGACCACTAAGTACTATAATAGTATTTTTAAAACTTCTTTTTTGAATTAACAATCCTCCAATTACTTTGTCTAAAGCATTGTGACGTCCTATATCTTCGAATAATAAAATCAAATTACCATCAAAGTCAAAAAGTCCACAAGCGTGTATTCCTCCGGTATGTTTAAATAATAATTGTTTTTCTCTAAGTACTATTGGTAGGTGCATTAGTATAGAGAGTTTAGCTTTCTCTCCATTTTCAATTGGTTCAAAATCAGTCATTAATTGCTCAACCATTTGCTTACCACAAACTCCACAACTAGAATTTACCATAAAATTACGAGCAAACAAAGCTTCTTCTACTTTTATGGATTTTATAAGAGTTATTATAATCCTACTTTCTTTTGCATCCTCAGCAACCGTTTCACAATATCTAATTTGAGTAATATCGCTTATATGTCTAATGATGTTTTCGCTATATAAAAAACCAACGACCAATGCTTCATCATTTCCTTCACTACGCATGGTAAGACTAACAGGGGTTTCTGTATAAGCATCTCCATCAAAATGTTTCAAAACAATTTGTAAAGGAGCCTCTGTGGCAATTAAATCAGAAGTTTCCCGTGCATCCTCGGAAGTTATTTTTGTAACTGTTACATTTGTTAGCGCTATAGATGCCATAAAATTTAATAATAAAGAATGAAACTTACCGAAGACTTAGTAAGCTATTTAGAAAGTTTTCTAACTGACCGTCGCAAATTAAAAAATCATATGGTATTAAACCAAAGAACGTACCATTTTTCTGTAGCAATCGAAGATGTATATCAATTACACAACACAAGTGCTGTAATGCGTAGTTGTGATATTTTTGGAATTCAAAATTTACATGTTATTGAAGAGCGTAATTCCAGAACTATTGATCGGGAAATTGCCATGGGAGCACAAAAATGGGTAGATATTAATAGATATCACACAACTAGAGATTGTGTGGCTTCATTAAAAAAAGAAGGATACCAAATTGTTGCGACTACACCTCACGGAAGTAATAATGTAAACTTATCAGAATTTGATTTTACTAAAAAATCAGTTTTTTTTTTCGGAAAAGAAGATATGGGGTTAAGTGACTATGTTTTAGAAAATTCAGATGTACAACTAATGATACCGATGTACGGTTTTACGGAGAGTTTAAATATTTCAGTATCGGCTTCTATAATATTACAAGAGGTTACTCGAAAATTAAGAGAAAGTGATTTAGATTGGAAATTAACTGATGAAGAACTCCTGAAAAAACGCTATGATTGGATATGTAAAGTACTAAAAAGTCACGAGCAAATAGTAGCTAGATATAAAGTAATTAATTCTTAATAATTTTTGTTTTTAAAAAAGCATAAATCTTAAAAACTCCCAAAACAAACATAAAAACTCCAATAATAATTTTTATTTTGGAGTAAGGTACACCACGATACAACTCAAACATACGAAAACCACCTAATATTAAAAATAATAGACCAAAGATCAAATCAAATAATCTTTGTTTTGGGTGTCGGGGCATTTCTTTATAATCCATAGCGTATTCTTATTACAAAAATAAGATTATTTAATATTAATTAAAATACTTGCTATTCCAAATAACGCTGTTAAAATTTTTCCCTTTGGCAAAGCCGTAATAAAGTACAACAGCAACAACTGATTTAAACATAAATAAGTATTCAAAAAAGTAAATTACTACGGACATTTTTTTGTTTGTAAAAAGACCATTTGGAATCATTGCTGTAAATAATAAACTCACCAGTAAACATAAAACCATTAAGTTTTCAAAACTCTTAAAACACCATGCCCAAGCTTTTCTTAACGGGTGCAAATCTTTTCCCCATTTATGTACAAAATGATAATAACCATTTCCTATTGGAATAAACAACAAAGGGTCATCAGCATTTGCAAGTTTAAACAATTTTGAAGGTGCAACTATTTTAAAATTATAAAAAGCAGTTTCATGTTGCCTTTCCAAATCTTTAATTTTTGAAATGGCTTCATGAGGAATCTCTCCTTTAAAATAATGTGTGCTTAAAAACCGTAAACGATAATCAATACATATTTTTTTGATATCACTAATATGAAAAATATCTTCAGGATTTATTGATGATAAATTAAAATGGTTATTAGGTGTTTTTTTTGAAGGCCTTTCTTTTAGTCTTTCAAGTAAGGAAACATCTTTTTGATGCTGTTTATTCCAAATTAAGTCCAACTGATTTAATAGTTCTTCAGTATTTGGAATTACTGTTTTTTTTCTTAATTCTTCCTCAATATTAACGCCTTGCATATTCATAACCATTAATTTTCAATAAAATTAAATAAAAAGTGTGTTAAACGAATAAACACAAAAGTTAAAGTTAAATACTATTTTTTAAGATTGTAGTACTATTTAGAACTACTAACAACTATTGGTTTCTAAAGGTATTAGTATCTTTCCCAAAAAATTGATCCTATTAAATTATATTTATGTCAACGTTTAAACATAGTTCGGAATCGCATATTACAATAACTGAGTTAATGCTTCCTTCGCATTCTAATTTTAGTGGAAAAATTCATGGAGGTTATATTTTGTCTTTAATGGATCAAGTTGCATTTGCATGCGCAGCCAAATATTCAGGATATTATGCAGTTACGGCTAGTGTGGATAAAGTAGATTTTTTACAAGCAGTAGAAGTTGGAGAGTTAATTACATTAAAGGCAGCGGTTAATTTTGTTGGAAGAAGTTCAATGGTTATTGGGATTCGAGTCGAATCAGAAAATATTAAAACGGGTAAAAAAAAACATTGTAATTCCTCATTCTTCACCATGGTTGCCAAAAATGAAGAAGGAAAAACAGTAGCTGTACCTGGTTTGACTTTAAATACCACTGACGATGTGAGACGTTTCGTAAGAAGTGCACATCGACAGCAGCAAGGAAAAATTAGAAGAGGACAATTTAAGGCTGAAACGTTTAGAATTGATGAACATTTAGAATTATTGAATTCATATAATATTAAGCTTACTTTATAATCTTAAATATGCAATTGCGTCAAAGAAAAATACTTTTTCTTATTGTATTTGCACAGTTTGCATGTACTTCTGTTTGGTTTGCTGTAAATGCAGTGATGCCACAGTTAGCTGAAGCTTATCAAATTAATGTCAATAGTCTTGGTTTTTTTACAGCGGTAATTCAATTTGGGTTTATTACAGGGACATTGATTTTTGCTTTTTTGAGTTTGGCTGATCGGTTTAAGTCATCAAAAACATTTATGATTTGCGCTTTACTTTCTGGTCTTAGTAATTTATCCCTTTTGCATCCTCACAACTCATATTGGAGTATAACTATTCTTCGTTTTATAACAGGAATATGTTTGGCAGGCATTTATCCAATAGGTATAAAAATAGCTTCTGATTTTTTTAAGAATGGTTTAGGTCGTGCTTTAGGTTTTTTAGTAGGTACATTAGTTTTAGGTACCGCAATACCTCATTTTTTCAATTTTATAGCTTTTGAAAATAGCCTTCAATTTGTAATTGGGTTAACTTCAGGATTATCCTTTTTGGGAGCATTGCTTATTGGTTTAGGTGTGCCTCAAGGACCATTTAGTAAAACGGGAAGTAAATTTCAGCCTAAAATTATTTTCAAACTTTTATCCAACATACCACTTCGAAGAGCTAGTTTTGGCTATTTTGGACATATGTGGGAATTGTATACTTTTTGGGCTTTTACACCGCTGTTACTTACAACTTACAATCAAACAAATAATGTCGAAATTAATATAAGTTTATGGTCGTTTATAATTATTGTTAGTGGCTTTTTTTCGTGTATAGTAGGAGGTTTTTTAGCACAAATAAAATCGAGTCAATACGTCGCCAAGCTTAGTTTATGGATATCGTTAAGTTGCATTTTACTTTTTCCTTTAGCTTTAAAAATGAGCCCCTTTTTATTTTTATTTTTTATGATCGTATGGGGAATGTTTGTAATTGCAGATTCTCCACAGTTGTCTACACTAGTTGCCCAATCAGCACCAATAAATTATAAAGGAACAGCAATTACGCTTGTTAATAGTCTAGGTTTTTTACTCACTATATTTAGTATTCAAATAATGAATAGTTATACTATTAATTTAGGCTCTAATACACCATTTTTAATTTTAGCAATAGGGCCTGTTTTCGGGCTGTATTTTTTAAGTAAAAAAATAATAGGAATATTGTAAGAAAAAATTATTATTAAGTTAATTCCAAGTATTATAAGAAAGTAAATACTTAATTTTATGTCTTATAAAAAATTATCAATCTCATGAAAAAATTGTTTGTAGCACTAAGTGCGAGTCTAATGTTAATAACGGTTTCTTGTAAAAAGAAAGAAGAACAAAAGGTTGTTGAAACACCTAAAGTAATAGCTGAAGGATATAAAGTATCAGCTTTAGGATCTAAAGTAGATTGGACGGGATATAAGTTTACAGAGAAAAAAGGAGTTACAGGAACATTTAAAATTATAAACGTTTTGAATGCACCAAAAGCAGCTACCCCATTTGAAGCTTTTAATGGCGTTGACTTTACGATACCAGTAAGTAGTATTTATAGTAATAACGAAATACGGGATGGGAAATTAAAGTCATTATTTTTTGGTATGATGGATAATACGGAGTTACTAAGTGGTTCCTTTGTAACTGAAGGGAAAAAAATATTTTTGAATCTTAAAATGAATAACGAGACTCAGAAAATTCCATTACAATATTCTATTTCTAATCGAAGTGCACGATTAAAATGTACTATTAATATCATGAATTTTAAAGCTATAAAAGCATATAACTCAATCCACAAAGCTTGCGAGTTATTACATACGGGTGCTGATGGGGTAAGTAAAACATGGGAAGATGTTTCAATAGATGCATTAGTGTTTCTAGAAAAATAATCTTTGTGTAATAAGTCAAAAAGATAAACTGAATTCTATTGCTATAAATTTAGAATTTTGTTTCTCTTTTTTTTTATAAAATTTATAGTATTAAATTTTAGAACCATAAAATTTTAACCTCTAGCACAAGGAGGAACTAATAACCAAGTAGTATATTTGCAATCAAATTAAAAAAATAAAACAATGCAAGACGGAATTTATGCTAAATTCAACACTAATAAAGGAACGATTTTAGCCAATTTAGAATTCGAAAAAACTCCTGGAACAGTAGGTAACTTCGTAGCATTAGCAGAAGGAAATTTAGAAAATTCAGCAAAACCTCAAGGGGAAGGGTATTATAATGGTCTTAAATTCCATAGAGTTATTCCAGATTTTATGGTACAAGGTGGTTGTCCACAAGGAACAGGAACTGGAAATCCTGGATATAAGTTTGATGATGAAATTCACCCGGAATTAACACACAGTGGTCCTGGAATATTATCAATGGCAAATGCTGGTCCTGGAACTAACGGGAGTCAATTTTTTATTACACATAACGAAACAGCTTGGTTAGACGGTAAGCATACTGTTTTTGGCAATGTTGTAGAAGGGCAAGATATTGTTGATAGTATTGCACAAGGAGATCAAATTGAAACTTTAGAAATTGTTAGAATAGGAGCACAGGCAGAAAAATTTAATGCGGTAGAAACTTTTAGACAATTTTCAGGCGCTAAAGCTGAGCGTGAAGCTGCATCAAAAAAGGAAGCAGAAGATTTATTAAAAGATGCTGCAGTAGGTTTTGATAAAACGGATAGTGGCTTACATTATAAAGTAATTAACAAAGGATCAGGAGTACAAGCAGCTGCAGGTAAAGTGGTTTCTGTACATTATAAAGGAACATTATTAGATGGTAAAAAATTTGATTCTTCATACGATCGTAATGAACCTATTGATTTTCCATTAGGAAATGGACATGTTATCCCGGGTTGGGACGAAGGTATAGCGCTATTACAAGTTGGAGACAAAGCACGTTTTGTAATACCACCACATTTGGCATATGGTGAAGCAGGAGCAGGAGGAGTAATTCCACCCAATGCAACACTTATTTTTGATGTAGAATTAATGGATGTGAAATAATATTTCTAGAAAAAATAGTTATAAAAAAACCTCTAAAATTATTTAATTTTAGAGGTTTTTTGTGTGTACGTTATTTGTGGTATTATCAAAACGTTATTCTGAACTTATTTAAAAGTCTTATTATTCGAAGTTACCTTACGTGAAATAATATTTTGAAGCGAGTTTAAAATAACCAAAAATCTACGTTTTATGCATATTTAAGAATATAATATTGTTATCAAAAATATTTATTCAGTTATGAAAGACGCTCAATTTTAGCTCCAATTGCACGAAGTCGCCCATCAATATTTTCATAGCCTCTATCAATCTGTTCAATATTTTGAATTGTAGATATTCCTTTGGCACTTAAAGCGGCAATCAATAACGAAATTCCAGCTCGGATATCAGGTGATGTCATTGTTGTTGCTTTTAAGCTAGATTTAAAATTATGTCCCATAACATTTGCACGATGTGGATCGCAAAGAATAATTTTTGCTCCCATATCAATTAATTTATCTGTAAAAAACAAACGACTTTCAAACATCTTTTGATGGATTAATACCTCTCCTTTTGCTTGAGTAGCAACTACTAAAATAATACTTAAAAGATCGGGAGTAAATCCAGGCCAAGGCGCATCACTAATGGTCATGAAAGATCCATCAATAAACGATTCAATAGCATATCCATCAGTATGTGCAGGGATATATATATCGTCGCCCTTTTTTTCTATAGTAATTCCTAATTTTCTGAAAGTACTTGGAATTACTCCTAAGTTATCCCAACTTACATTCTTAATAGTTAATTCACTTTTTGTCATAGCAGCTAACCCAACCCATGATCCAATTTCGATCATATCAGGTAAAATACGGTGTGTACAACCGCCTAAAGATTCTACTCCTGTAATTTTTAAAAGATTAGAACTTATGCCTTTAATTTTAGCTCCCATAGAAACTAACATTTTACATAGCTGCTGTAAATAAGGTTCGCAAGCGGCATTGTAAATAGTTGTTTCTCCTTTAGCTAAAACAGCAGCCAAAACAATATTAGCAGTTCCTGTTACTGAAGCTTCATTCAATAACATATAAGCGCCTTTTAAACCGTTTGGAGCTTCTACACCATAAAAACGTTCAGATTTATTAAATTTAAAAGTAGCTCCAAGTTTTATAAAACCTTCGAAGTGTGTATCAAGCCTTCGGCGTCCTATTTTATCGCCCCCAGGAGTTGGAATATATCCTTTTCCAAACCTTGCTAATAATGGTCCTACAATCATTATTGATCCACGTATGCCACTACCTTCATCCTTAAATTTATCACTTTCTAAATAGTCTAAATTTAATTCGTCACTCTGGAAAGTGTATTTTCCTTTTGCTAATTTTTGAATTTTAACACCAAGGTTTTCAAGGATTTGGATCAGTTTATTAACATCAACAATATCAGGAATATTTTCAATAGTAACTTTTGCAGGAGTAATTAAAACAGCACAAAGTATTTGTAAAGCTTCGTTTTTAGCTCCTTGCGGGGTAATCTCACCTTTTAAGGCATGACCTCCTTCAATTTTAAATGAACCCATATTTATATTAAGTAGTTAGTTTTAGGGAGTTAGATTGGGTGTTTATTTACGCTTGTAACGATTGTTATTATTAGAGCGGTAATTTTTCTTGTTATTATTACTGCTACTATTACTATTTGAATAGTGCTTTTTTGTTTTTAATAAACTAGCAGAATCAGATAAATCTTCATAACCCTCTTTTATATCAATTTTTCCATCACTCAATTCAAATAAGTGTTTAAAAATCACGGAGTCTTCAACGGTGTCCTTATTCCAGTTAAGAAAACATTTTTTCATGTGATTTGCTATAGTTTTGATTAAGGCATCTTTTAAACCTCCTTCTTCCCAACTATTGGCAACATTAATCATTTCAGTAATGTTATTTCCATAAAAACGATATCTAGGACGTTTTTGAGGATATTCCAAAGGATCAGGTCTTTGAAATAATTCTTCTTGTGTAAGTATAGGATACGGAGTATCCACATCTAATTCAAACTTACTAATTATAAATAATTGATCCCAAAGTTTATGTTGGAAATCAGCTACATCTCTTAAGTGGGGTTGTAAATTTCCCATCACGCCAATAATAGCCTTAGCTACATTATTACGTGTCTCTCTGTCTTCAATACTTACGGCGTGATTTATCATCTTTTGAATATGTCTTCCATATTCAGGAATTATTAAGTGTTCGCGCTCTGTATTGTACTCTAAATTTGCTGTTTGCATTCTCTTGAAAAGTAAAATTTTAAGTAAAGTGTGTAGAAAATAACTTCACTTGGTTTCGAAAATACTTCTTTTTTAAATGAATTTAGATAATAAAAAGAAAAAGTTTGTGCTATAAATAGAATTAACACCTAATTAGTGCTAATTTGAGAAGTCGACTTATGTAAAAGAATCAAAGAATGACAGTTTTTTAGTGTTTAGACCATTACGATTTTCCTATTTTAGCATTTCATAAAAACTATATGAGATACCTACATCAGATTGGAGCTTATTTTTTAATGATACAAAAGGTATTTGGTCGAATGACAAAACCTAAAGTATTGAGAAGGTTGATAATTAAAGAAATTGATGATTTGATTATTAGCTCACTAGGAATAGTAGCTTTTCTTTCTTTTTTTATTGGAGCAGTAGTTGCTATCCAAACGGCATTAAATATGTCAAACCCATTAATTCCTAGCAAATTGATAGGTTTTGCTTCTAGGCAATCTATAATTTTAGAGTTTGCACCTACTTTTATATCCGTTGTTATGTCTGGTAAAGTAGGTTCATTTATTACATCCAGTATAGGTACAATGAGAGTTACTGAGCAAATAGATGCTTTAGAGGTTATGGGTATTAATTCATTAAACTACTTAGTTTTCCCTAAAATTATAGCCATGTGTTTTTATCCATTTCTAATAGCAATTGCTATGTTTTTAGGAATTCTTGGAGGGTACATTGCAGGTGTATATGGTGGGTTTGTAACTTCAGAACAATTTATATCAGGACTAACAGACGATTTTGAGCCTTTTCATTTAGCTTATTCTTTCTTAAAAACGTTCATTTTTGCTTTTCTATTAGCAACAATACCTTCTTTTCATGGATATTACATGAAGGGTGGTGCATTAGAGGTAGGACAAGCAAGTACAGTATCCTTTGTTTGGACTACTGTAGCTATTGTTACAGTAAATTATATAATTACTCAATTACTTTTAAGTTAATATATGATACAAGTAAAAAACATACATAAAAGTTTTGGGGATACTAAAATATTAAAGGGTTTTAGCACTGAATTTCATGCAGGAAAAACGAACCTTATTATTGGTACCAGTGGAAGTGGGAAAACAGTTTTTTTAAAGTGTTTACTGGGCTTATATAAACCTGATGAGGGTGAGATTTTATATAGTAGTGTGCCTTATAGCAGTTTGGAAGACCAAGAACAAAGAGATTTGCGTCAACAAATGGGAATGGTTTTTCAAGGAAGTGCTTTATTCGATTCGATGACGGTTGCGGAAAATGTGCGTTTTCCTTTAGAAATGTTTACCAAACAATCCAGAAGCGAAATGAATGATCGTGTAGCCGTAGTTTTGAAACGCGTAAATTTAGAAGGAGCAGAAAACAAACTGCCTTCACAAATAAGCGGTGGAATGCAAAAACGAGTAGCTATTGCACGTGCAGTAGTTACCAATCCTAAATATCTTTTTTGTGATGAGCCAAATTCTGGTTTGGATCCTAAAACAGCTATAGTAATTGATAATTTAATTATGGATCTTACTGAAGAGTTTAATATAACAACTGTTATTAATACTCACGATATGAACTCGGTAATGGAAATCGGAGAAAATATTATTTTTTTAAAAGAGGGCTATTTAGAATGGCAAGGTGACAAAAGTTTAATTTTCAAAACAGAGAATAAAGCGGTTACTGATTTTGTGTATTCTTCTAATTTATTCAAAAAAGTTAGAGGTGCTCAGCTTAAGGGATTATAATAGTTATCCCATTTTGGATACAAATTAACTTATAAAATTAGTTTTTTTAACTATTTCCTCGTTACAATATCTATCCATAGCTATGGCTATGCATAGATATTTATGCTTTAAACTAGCGAAAAATTTATCTAATTAAATTAGAATCATTTTGTGTCGGCAGTGGTATTATTTCAATTCCTTTACAGCAATGGTATCTAATTCAAGCTTAAATTTAAACCATTGGGCAAGTTTCTTTTTCTCCTCGTTTTTAGTCTTAATTCTGGCTTTCCTATTCCATTTAATAGAAACTACAGAAATTGTATCTAATTTTTTAAAATTAGATGTAATTACCTTAGCGTAAGAAATAGTTTCAACATTTGGATAGTTAATTTTTACTTCATTAGACAATTCTAACAAAGGAATTTTATTTTTATTACTTTTTATTTCCAATTTTCTTTCCAGTTGTTGGATATCATTTTTTAAAAGCAGTATTTCAGTTTCTTTGTTGCTCAAGGCCTGTGAATTATTATTCTGCATGAATAAGTCCTTGATTAAGCCTTCTTTTACTTTAGACATTTCTGTTTTTAAGTCAGAAATCTTATCTTGGCCTTGTCTTATCGATAGTTTTGTTCCTACAAGGTAGTAGTCATCTTGAATTCTTTTTTGCCAATCTGAAATTACAGATTCGGGTACAGATTCGCCAATAAGTAAAATATCGATCTTTTTACCACGATCATCAATGTCTTTTTTTATGATTTCGGCACCGTCATAAATAATATATTTATCAATAAAAATTCCTGCTTCTTTAGCGTAAAAGGAACGTTCAATAATTGTTTTAAAGGTAAATATACTAGGAGCAATCATTAATAAGGCTACCAAAGCCACAATACGATTTACTTTTTTACGCTTTTTAGCTGTAGCATACTTAGCTAAAGGAAAACGCAAGTATTTTACAACTATAAAAGTAGATAAGGCAATAAAAACAGTATTAATCAAAAATAAATAAAGTGCACCTATAAAATATTCAATATTTCCCGTAGCTAAACCAAAACCAGCAGTACATAAAGGTGGCATTAATGCAGTGGCAATAGCAACTCCAGGGATTGCATTGGATTTTTCTTTTCTACTTCCTGCAACAATTCCAGCAAAACCACCAAAAATAGCAATTAATACATCTAACAAGGTTGGTTGAGTACGTGCTAATATTTCACTAGAAGCGGTTTGAAATGGAGAAATTTTGAAATACAAAAATGCTGTTAATACACTCAAAAAAACCATTACACCAAAATTAACAATGGATCGGCGTAACGTATCAATATCATTAATACCAACCGACAAACCAATTCCTAAGATGGGTCCCATTAATGGAGAAATAAGCATGGCTCCAATAACTACTGCTGTAGAATTTGTGTTTAACCCTATAGAAGCAATTAAAATAGAAAAAATTAAAATCCAAGCTGTATGCCCTTTAAAAGGAATATCTTTTGTGATTCCTTCAATGGTAGAGCTAGGATCGCAACCTATGCGGATATTTAAAAGTTCCTTTAAAAAGGCTTTAAATTGTTCCCAAACACCAATAAAGTCTTTTTGACTTTCAGTTTCTTTATTCTCGTTGAGTTCAGGTTTTGTACTTGTCATTTTTTTCGTCAATAATGGTAATAATAGCTATTTATAATAAATTACAAGTTACATTAAAACTGCTAAAATTCACAGTAGTTAATTTAAGAATAAGAAATTTTAAGCTCTATTTGTGGTTCTAAATGATGAACTCGTTTAAACTTTTTTCAATTGGCTACAAAATGATCTTTTTCACTCACTTTTTATCATTTTTTTGTTCCGTAGCGATGCTATGCAACCATAAAATAATTTCAATTGAGCAAAAAATCTCTATTTTTCGCTCCAATCAAAAAAGTTTAAACGAGTTCGATATGTAAATTCAATAGTTGTATTTTTTTTGCTTGTTTCTAATTGAAACTCAAGAGGAATGGATAAGGAGGATTCCCCTTTTTTAAAGTCAGGTCATTATACACATTTACTGCAGTATCAATGGTTGCGAATTTTAAATTATTGAATGCTGATAAAGGTATTTTGTAAGGGGGGAGTATTTTAGGTAATTGAGTATGGTTTTTTATTGTTTTAATAGCTTCTCTCGTATTAAAAATTGTTTTTGTACTGATGCTTTTATTTTCCGAAGGATCAGAAATAGTTAAGGATACATTTTGAGGAATTACAGTAATCTCTTTTGGTAATTGAGCTAATAAATTTGCTAAAATAGGAACATATGATTCTCGGTATAAAGCAGCATTTACAGTTTCACTAAATAAAATATCAAAAGATTCGGGATTAGGGACAAAATAGGTAATGGCATCTGCAGTAAAACAGTTTTTTATATAACAATTTAGCCCAAGTGATTCAATAATATGGATTACTAAATTTAAAGAGCTACTATTTATTTCTAACAAACTAAAAGAAACTTCTTAAGGAGTAAATAAAGGAGCAATTAAATTTAAAAAAGGGGTATAAGGACCGCAACCTGCATATAAAATTTCAATTTTTATTAGGAAGTAGACTTTGCTTATCTCTTATAGCTTTAATAAATCCTTTTAAAATAGTGTAGTTCTTTTATAATCTACAATACAAAGTGCAGCATGGTTTAAAGGTAAAGCCATACCCTTTGCTGTAGGTATAGCTATTGAGTTTTGAATGTCAAGTTCATTTCCAGAAACTCCGGTAATATTAGTAAACAGCTGATGGAGGTCACTTATAAGAACTTTATTTTCTTCGTTGTCAAGATTATTTACGAGTAATTTATTAACATGGCATTTAATGTCTTTAATAAGTTCTGGATTTATCATGTTGTTGGTTTTTTGTGAATTATGATAAGGGTTCTACTTTAGCATTTGGTTGAAATAAATACATGCGACCCGTAGCCATTTCTATACATTCGTATCGTTTTACTTTTTGGTATCCTTTTTGAAAAACACGGCCATTAGGAAGTCTGAATTTACACCCTAAAGGCAATTGATATACAAAAGAATTATTGTCTTTAATTTCATCATATTGTTGCAATGCCATTGATAATCGAGCATCGGTATCACTACTAGCTGTAGGGTTTTTAAAGTGGCGTGCAATTAAAGGAAGAATTGTGTTTGGGAAAATTTCAGGTCTAATAAAGGGAAGCATTAAGGATTGAAAAGTATATTTCCACTCCTTACCATGTGGTTTAATTATTCGCCCAAATTTTGTAAATGCTACTAAATGTGCAATTTCATGAACTAGTGTGATTAAAAATCGATATTTATTTAATGAATTATTAACTGTAATTACATGTTCTCCTGACGGTAAGCGCCTATAATCTCCATGTTTAGTTTGCCGCTGATTTACTATTTTTAAATACACACCGTTTATTTTGATGAGTTCAAAAATGGGTTCAACAGCTTGGGTAGGGAGGTATTTTATTAAAACGTTGTGCAATTTTATTATTAATTAGATATAAAATAAAGGATTATTAGTTTGCTTTTTTATTTTTTGAAATTTATTATCAACCATCAATCTAACAATTCTAAGGAGTAGAGTTTGATACCTCTAATACTTTACCATTGTAAAATTGATTTCCTGTTAACGCAAAATTTTTGATATAACTAGCCATTTCATCTGCTTTTACATTAGCTTTAAAGTCAGGAAATGCTTTTGCTAACATTTCAGTTTGTACCGCACCCAAAGCCAAAACATTAAAAGCAATTTCTTTTTGTTTATATTCTTCAGCAAGTAATTCACTTAATGTAATTACAGCACCCTTACTGGAACTGTAGGCTGCTAATCCAGGAAATTTGATGCTTCCACGCACACCACCTATACTACTAATTGTTACCACGTGTGAACCTTTGGGCATATACTCAACCAAGGTTTTAGTAAGCATTGCAACTCCAAAAACATTTACTTTGTAAACTTCTTCAAAATCGGAAGTGTTTAACATAACTAATGGTTTGGCAATTAGCATTCCAGCATTGTGTATTAAAATATCTACTTGTTTAAACGCTGTTCTAACGTAATCAGTAACTTTATCAATGTCTTTTTGTTTTGTGATATCAAATGAAAATCCATGAATTTTTTTAGTGGTTAATTTTTCAATTGACCTCATATCTCGAGACAAAGCTAAAACATTATGTCCTTCTAAAGCAAATTGCTTTGCTAGTTCTAAACCAATACCTCTGCTAGTACCTGTAATAACAATGTTTTTCATGGAATAAATATAAGTATAAAAATTATACAAGATATAGTCTTTACAATAATGGCGTTATTCATTACCTCAGTTTAATTAATGGATAGTTTTTTTACTGCTACATACATCATTCTAGATTTGTTTTAGAATCATATTACAATTTTTTTTATTGAAAGGTAAATTTATCAGATAAATTTACCTTTCAGCTAAAATGTTAAAAGGGTATGTGGTTATTTGTTAGTTTTGCAAATTACTTTTTAACAAAATAGTTACTTAATAGTTATGAAATTTACTTCACTTTATACCATATTTATTTTCCTTTTTTCAATCCATTTAACTACTGCACAACAAGCAAATAATTACGATTTTAAAGCAGCACATGGTAATGGTTTTCGTTTTTGGAATGGAAATGACAATTATAAAATTCATATGGGATCGGGGTCTTTATATAAGTATGAATATGTACAAGACTATAGTATTAAGTCTAACATGACTGGACCAGGCAACAGAGGTTGGACTTGGGGTCAGTACAATAAAACTCTAATAGCAGGTCTTAATTTAGTAGGAGATTTCCAGATTGCGGGAGAATTTTATGCAAAAAAAATATAATTGTTGGAGGTTCCGATTTTAGATTAGGTATAGCAGATGGAAGAGCTCAAGGATCAAGAAAGGCAAACAGGGCTTTAGTGCATAATAATGGAGATATATTGGATATTAACTACGGAAACGATTTTGAAGGCGGCACACGGGTGTCGGGTAATCTGGAAGTAAGTGAAAATATTGTTACAGGAGGTGCAAACTCGTGGATCATGCATACACCTAACGATGGTCGTAAAAACTTTCATTTTGCGCCAAGAAACGCAAAATAATAGTGAGTGGAATTGGGATAGTCAAACGATTTTTGCAGGCAATGGTAATGTTGGATTGGGCATTAGTGATCCTAAATCCAAATTACATGCTAATGGAGGAGCAATTTTTGATCATCAAGGGGTTGATTTTACCGCAATACGAATTGGTCACCACGCTAATAATCAAATTTTTGCAGATGATAGCCCTTCACAATATTATGAGGGGGATTGTTTTTTAGAGTACACGACGCTACCGCTCCTCATAACTATAGGGATGCATTGATGCTTGATAGAAATGGAAACGTGGGTGTAGGAATTCGTCAACCCAAAAATAAGTTTTCAGTAGACGGTACTATTTGGGCTAAGGAGATTACCGTAAGTTTAACCGATGGTGCGGATTGGGTTTTTGAACTAAGCTACAAATTACGAAGTTTAAAAGAAGTAGAAAGATTTGTATTAAAAAATAAGGTTCTTCGCCAAAAAGTATGGTTTAAGAAAAAAGGTGATTTTATTTAATATAATCTACCCCATTAAGTAGTTTTAAATTAAGGCTTTTATGAGATAAATGACTCTTTCATAAAATTTTGTTTTTTTTGTAAAACCTTTAATCCACAACTTTTGGCGAAGAACCAAAAAACTCAAAGAATAAAATTAATGAATTTATGAGCCTAGAATAATAGTGTCTTAAATTAAGGAAGAAAAGTGTTGTTTTTTACCTCAGTTCTTCTTAAACTCTAGCTTCAGGGTTTCTAAATCCAAACTGCAAAACTACAGCAAGCCCCATAACCATCAAACACCCAATTACATTTAACCATAAGAATGGCAAACTGATGATGTCAAAATGAATTAGAGCATACAAAATTCCTACAGTTGCTTGGGTGATCAATGCGGCTATAAAAACCGCATTACTTTTAACTTGTTTAATAAAAAAGGCCAATAAAAACATCCCTAAAATATTTCCGTAGAAAATCGATCCAATAATATTTACTAACTGGATTAAGTTTTCAAATAAACTAGCGGTACAGGCAACTATAATCGCTAATATTCCCCAGAGCAATGTAAAACCTTTAGTCGCTTTCACTAAATGCGCTTCTCCCTTGTCTTCAGTCATATTTCTCTTATATAAATCAATAGCGGTAGTAGAACCTAAAGCATTCAATTCAGAAGCTGTGGATGACATTGCAGCACTTAATATCACAGCCAATAAAAGCCCAATTAGACCATTTGGAAGGTTATTAAGTATAAAATGGATAAATACGTAGTCCTTGTCATTATTTTCTACATCAGGAGCTGCTTTTGAAATAATAGCTTTTGCTTGATCTCTCAACTTTAAATCCTGTGCTTTGTATTTTGCGATCAAAGATCGGGTAGTTTGGTTTTCCGGGTTTCGAACATAAGCCAAAGCCGTTTCTTTTTGAAGTGCTTGTACTTTATTTAGTTTCTGTTGTACATTCTGATAATCAATTCTATATGGAGAAGAAGCTACAGCAATTTCTGCTTCAGGATTAAAGTGTAATGGTGCGCTATTAAATTGATAAAAAACAAAAACCATCACACCCACGAGTAGAATAAAAAATTGCATTGGAATTTTTAAAGCTCCATTAAAAAGTAAACCCATCTGCATTTCGCGAATGTTTTTTCCCGATAAGTAACGTTGTACTTGACTTTGGTCAGTTCCAAAATAAGATAACATTAAGAAAGTTCCACCAATTAAACCACTCCAAACGGTATATCGATTATTAAAATCGAAAGAAAAATCCAGCAATTTCATTTTATTATTAGCACCCGCAATGCGTAATGCATCTGAAAAATTTACTTCTTCAGGTAACTTATCCAAAATTAAAAAGAAGGCAATAAACATTCCTAAGAAAATTACAGCCATTTGCTGTTTTTGAGTAATACTTACCGCTTTTGTACCTCCTGAAACGGTATAGATAATTACAATAATTCCAATAACAATATTAAGTGCTGTTAAGTCCCAACCTAAAACCGCAGAAAGAATTATAGCTGGTGCATAAATAGTAATTCCCGCCGCTAAACTGCGTTGAATTAAAAATAAAATTGCAGCTAGTGTACGTGTTTTTAGGTCAAAACGAGTTTCTAAATATTCGTAGGCAGTATATACTTTTAATTTGTGGTAAATTGGAATAAATACCAAACAAATAATAACCATAGCAATAGGCAATCCAAAATAAAATTGAACAAACCCCATACCACTATAAAAACCTTGCCCTGTGGTAGATAAAAAAGTAATAGCACTAGCTTGTGTTGCCATTACCGAAAGCCCCACAGTCCACCATTTGGAAGTGTTTCCACCACGAATATAATCTTCTACACCGCTACTTTTTCGAGTTTTGTAAGTTCCGTAAGCAACAATAAAAACTAGAGTAGCTACAAGGATAATCCAATCAATATATTCCATATTAAATAAAGGCTTGCATTAAGAAATAAAAAAGGATAAAATAAATTAAATTGACTAAAAGGATAATGGTGTAGCTTTTTTTCCAGAGGTAGTTGTCAGGCTTTTTCATAAATCTATTAATCTTTTTGCTTTCCTACAGAAAGCATATTAGCAAATAATTTATAGGCACCAGAAACCCCAGCAGGAAGTTCCCTAAAAAAGCTTAATCCTGTGTATATATAGTGTCCTTTTCCATAAGGAGCAACTAAGAGGCTTCCTTTTTTTTGCGATTCTCCTTTATCGTGCATCGATAGGATAGGGGTATATTCTTTTGACCAACTACTGGGGAAATACAAACCACGTTCCTGGGTCCAACCTTCAAAATCTTTAGGCGTTAGCTTATTTGGAAAGTTAACTAAAGGATGCTCTTTAGCTATAATTTGAACCTCACTATTTTCGTCAGTAACACGATCGCGCGATAAAGTAAGCTCGTATGGAGGATTGAGATCTACTTTTCCTCTTCTTGGTAGCGTGTTGTATTGAGTAATTAGTGTTCCCCCGTTTTTAACATATTCTAAAAGAATAGGTTGTTTTACTTTCATTTCAGAAACCACATTATAAGCACGAATGCCAATAACAATAGCGTCAAATTTGGCTATTTGAGTTTTGCTAATCGTGTTAATATCTAAAGTAGTTACCTTATATCCAATTTGCTCTAAATTTTCGGGAACGGAATCTCCAGCACCTTGAATATAACCAATAGCATTTCCTTCTTTTTTAATATCTAAACGAATTACTTTAGCTTTAGAAGGAAGAAATAAGGTTTGTAAAGGAATATGATCGTATTTAATTTGAACCATTTCTTTGTCATAATCAAACCCTTCAGAGGAAACACGAGGGGTAATAAAACCTTCATTTTCTGTAGTTGGTGGAGTCACCTTAAAAACAACTTTGGTAGATTGATTTTTTTCCTTTAGATCAATTTCAAAAGAATTGGGACTAATTTTCCAACCCTTAGAATGATCTAAATAAACGGTGCCTCTAAAATTATCTTTGTTTGCTGTAATTGTAACGGGAATTTCTTTAGTATTTTCATTAGAAAAAATAAAGATTTTGGAATTTACTTTAGCACTTACAGGAGGTGTAATTTCAAAAGGGGAATACACTTCACCCTTTACACGATCATTGTACTTATAAATAATCGGTTTTTCGATAGTAATCGGGCTTCCTGAAATTAATAAATCAAAACGAACTTTATTTTTTATAGGTGTTTCTGGTTTTCCAATAAGTTGTTGGTCGTCCACTCGATACATACCAATGGAACCTTCTTGATTTAGCCAATAAGCTGAAGTAATTTCAGCATCCTTTTCAATAGTAAATTTTACAGTAGTTTCTAAAGGTTGATTATTTGAAAGTATTCCAGTACAATTAACCTCTTGATTATTTTTAATAATCATCGTTTTTTTTAATTGAATCATAACATCACTACGATTAATAGCTTCAATTTTTAAGGAAACTTCATCACCTATAGTAGCCATATTTGTATTTGTAATAGCCTCCAAATACAGACCAGTACAAGCGATTATTAAATTTTTGACTTCCTTACTTTTTATAGTTTTCCAATGGGTGTTTTTAAGTTGTTGAATTTTAGCATATGTTTCCATAAGCAATGGAATACTTTTAGCAGGATTTTTAAAATCGTAGGAGGCTAAAATTTGATTTATAATTTGACCAATAGCTGTCCCATTTTCAACTCGATTCCAAGAGGTGTCAATACCATCAAAAATGTCATTATTATTAGGCATTTCACCATTAACAAGTTCAAAATAATTATTGTTTCCACCACGTTTACCGGTATTTCCAAAACCTTGACATCGGTGTTGACTACGACTTAATGCGGATATTTCAGTATTCGAAAGCCCATAAGCTGGGTAATAAGTTCCCAAATCAATTTTAAGCATTTTTGATTTGTCTGCTTTTTCAAACTTTTCCTGACTCCCATAAAACCACCAAGAAGTATTAAAAAATTGACGTTTGGGTTGCCAAGTATCAATATATTTTAATTGATCTGAAAATTTTGTTTTATCATTTGCCAAGTCAAAAGCCTCTACGCTTAATACAGCACTAGAAGTATGATGTCCATGTGTGGTGCCTGGAGATCGATGGTCAAATCGATTGATAATTATATCAGGCTTAAGTGTTCGGATCGCCCAAACTACATCGCTTAACACCTCTTCTTTATTCCATATTGCTAGCGTTTCATCAGGATGCTTTGAGTACCCAAAATCGTTAGCTCTCGAAAATCGTTGTTGTCCTCCATCAGTAGCACGTGCAGCCAGTAATTCTTGTGTGCGAATAACTCCAAGCAACTCCCTAAGTTCTGGTCCTATTAAGTTTTGTCCACCATCGCCACGCGTAAGCGATAGGTAAGTGGTTTGTGCTTTTATATGATTTGCAAAATAGGATATTGCAGTTGTATTTTCATCGTCAGGATGTGCCGCAACATATAACACTGACCCTAAAAAGTTTAATTTTTTAAGCTCTTCATAAATTTCAGAAGAGGTAAGTTTTTTAGGTTGAAGTGTGATGCCTTGAGCAGTAATTTTAATAAAAGCAAAACATAAAATAAAGCAGACAATTATAGTTGATTTACGCATTTTTTTGAAGTCAGATGAATCTTTTCAAATATAAACAAAATCAGGAGTAGAGGTAGATTGCTTTAATGTTTCTTTAACTTATGGGATTTTCTTTGTGATTAGAATGAAAAATTAGATTTTTGAGAAATTAAATACCTATAATCTACGCCTTTTATAATATTTTTTGAATATAAAATGATTTCCATTAAATCAGATAATTTTTTTGCTAGTCCAAAGTATCATAATTAATGTATAGCCACAGCTAAAGATATATATCATAATGAAGAAAAATTAGGAAGAGAAATTAATTTGATAAGTTACTTTATGTTTGGAATGCCATTATTATCGTCTTTTGTTCCAGAAAAAGTTGCTGACATGTAAAAATATTTTATACCTACAACTGTTGGATAGTTAATCGAGAAAAATAAAGTTTCTTTAGGTGCTATTAGTAAGAGCATTTTAAAAATAATTCTCAGTTATTTATTGACAATTTTGCCACAATACCCAAGATTCTTAACATTTAGCTGTTTTTTTTGTAGTCTTTGTCTAGCCTGCCAAAAAAAATAAAGATCCCAAATGTTCTTTCAGTTACCCATCTCTACTTTAGAGGAACAAAGCCTTCGGCGGAAGGCGGTGCTGATGAAATCTCCACTTCCAGCCCAGCTATATTTTTTTCAACCCACTTCATAAATGTTGTTTTGTAAGCATGATCTTTAAGTTTTTTTATGTGATCTAAGTAACCTAACAGTGGTTCTACTACCTAAACCATCAGCTTGATTAGCTGCTCCTACAACTACTCTCCAAATCAATCCTGAGGTATCTGTAATCACATGTCGTTTTCTACCGTTAATTTTTTTATTCCCGTCTACTCCTTTGTCATGATGTATAAACAGACCTTATTTTATAGACTGACTAATCAATAGATAATAGACTTGGAATCGCTTCTTTTCCCAGTAGAATTCGTTTCATCACATTCAACTTAACATTAAGCATTTCCAAAGTTCCATTGCTTTTCTACTTTCGGAAATAATAATAAACACTACCCCATTTGGGAAAATTATCAGGCAGATTTCGCCACTGAGGATCGATGCGAAGTTGCCACAAGATCACATCTACAATATCTCGTAACTTATATTTGCCTTTTTGTTTTACAGGTAATATTTTTTCCAATGATTTCCCACTGTTGGGTAGTAAGTGGAGTGTAACTCGATTGCATCAATTTTGTCTTTTTTATCGATTACAAAGTAGAGGATATCCAAATTTTTCACCCAAAATTTAGCATATTTTTATTTTTAAACATGCCCTAACTACAATTTTCAGAAGTATTTTTCTATGACGATTTGTCTCTTAACTTTATTGAAAAGTAACGTCATTATAATTTTACGTAAGTAGCTACATTGAAATATTGAGATGATTTGGCGTATCAAATAAACTTTTTTCCCAACGGAGGAGAAGATTTTAAAGGAATTTTTTATGTGAATACTACAGGTTTTGCAATTGTAAGAATCGATTATAAAAATGTAGTAAAATTAAAAAGTTTTAAATTATTAGGTTTTTCCTATAAATCGCAAGGACAAACAGGGACTAGCATATTCCGAAAAGAAAAAAATAATAAATACCAATTAAAATTTATAAAGTAAGTTTAAGAAGGCTGTTATGGGAATGACAGGTCTTTAAAATTATTGAGAAAAATAAAAATCACATAGGAAGAAAACAAAACTAAATTTCATTAGAAATTGGATTTACATCTACCGTAGTTAGGGAATTTCAGGTTTTGGTTTACAGTATCAAATCGATCAATGAGCGAGAATTTGAAGCTCAAACAGAAAATATAAGTAACAACCCAAACACTGTATAGAATACGAGTACTATTTAAGCTTTTGGAAAGATCACTAAGCGGCACGAACTTTAAGTTGGAAGTATAGGTCATCAAAAGTTTTTAACATTAGGAATAAGTTAGTATTTCATTAACATCAAGGGGAGCGTTTTGTTTTATTTTTGTAATTGTTTAATCATAGGTATTAAATATAAATCATCATCAAATCAATAAATAATAACACAATGAAAAAAGTACTCTTATTAATCGGAATAGCGGTTTCTACACTAGGTGCAAAAGCACAAATTAAAACACCTGCACCTTCGCCAAAAGCCAAGGTAGAACAAGTAGTTGGGCTTACTGATGTAACTATTGAATATTCGCGACCAGGGATGCGTGGAAGAACCATTTTTGGAAATCTAGTACCTTACGGAAAATTATGGCGCACGGGTGCAAATAGTAACACAACGGTAGAATTTTCTACAGATGTAGTTGTAGCAGGAAAAGATTTAAAAGCGGGGAAATATGCTATTTATACCAAACCCACAGCTAAGTCTTGGGAAGTCCTATTCTACACGATTACTGATAATTGGGGGGTTCCAAAACAATGGGATGAAAGCAAAGTTGCATTATCCGTTAAAGCAGAGGTATATCCAATACCTATGAAAATAGAAACATTTACAATAACAGTAGATGATCTTACTAGCGATAGTGCGCATATAGGAATTATGTGGGAAAAAACCTATGTAGGAATTCCTTTTAAAACTCCTGCAAACACAACTGTTTTAAATAATATAAAAACAGCAATGGCAGGTGCTCCAAGTCAGGATGACTATTATACTGCTGCTGTATATCTTTCTTCTACAGATCAAGATACAGCTAAAGCGGCTGAGTATATGAATAAGGCAATGGAGTTAAATAAAGAGCCTAAATTTTGGCAATTACGTCAGCAATCCTTAATCTTGGCTAAAACAGGAGATAAAAAAGGAGCTATCGCTGCGGCAGAAAAATCGCTTTCTGAAGCAACAAAAGCAGGAAATAAAGATTATATCAAGTTAAATACAGACTCAATTAAAGAGTGGAAAGGAAATTAGTTTCTATTTTATTTTTAGATCATAAAAACGCTCGCTTTTAAGTGGGCGTTTTTATTTGGAATATTTTAATTAAAACAAAAAATAGTATACAGCCCAAACTTCATACTTAAATTATTATGTAATCTAATCAAACATTAATTAATAGCAAAAGGAGCACTTAATTTAAAAGAAGGAATCATTACTTTAAACTTTTTAGTAGAAGTAAAATTAACCATATTATAATAGCCATTCATGGATCCAAATGGAGAAGATAGTAAACAGCCACTAGAGTATGTATGTGTTTCTCCTGGTCTTAATACTGGCTTCTTGCCAATTACCCCTTCTCCTTCAACAATTTCAGTATTGTTTAAAGCATCTTTTATTTTCCAAAAACGCGAAGTAAGTTGTACGGAATCTTTACTTTGATTTTCAATAGTAACTTTATAGCCAAATGCAAAGTGAATTTTATAGTTCTTATAAAACGTGCCTTCAAAATGGGTGTTCACCGATATCTTTATGCCGCTGGTAACTTGTTGAACCATAATAAAGTTTTTTTAAAAAAGAAATTTTAAAGACTAAATATACTAAATTTTGAAATAAAAAAATAGTATCCAATAAATTAATTAGTAATAGTTGCAGAATTGGCAGTCCCAATACCTATTATTCTATCATAACGCTCGCCGGGTCCTCTGTAATAAGTAATTATATTATATTCGTTTTCAGTTTTATCAAAATCCCCAGAAAAAGCGCCCAATTCAATTTCTCCGTTAGTGTTTTTTAATACATATTTGAAATTGTAAAAGCCTTGTTTGAAAAGGCGTTTAAGAATATAAGATCGGTTAGGAGAATCGTAGGTCATTAGAGTGCTTTCGTCTTGTGCAAAGCTATTAAAGTTACCGTATAAATGTACCTCTTTATCTTTTACTTGAGGGGTTCTTAACGAAAAATGGAGCCATACATATTCCGCTTCAATATCGTAGTTTGTAGCGCTTATATTTCTAATTACAAAATTCCCATTAATGTCAGGGTTGTAGGTGTATACCCTGTTTTTTCTAGGAAAATGAGTATATAAGTGGTTATGGTAAATATCCTTCAGTTCAATATGGCTGATATTTACAGTTGCATTTCGGACATCTTTGTTGTCGAAATTCCAATATTCGTTTCCCGCCCAAAAACTAGATTCTTCGTTGTATTTAAAAATAAATTTAGAGCCAATAGTATATTGAGGTTTAAGGTTTGTAATTGCGGTATTTATATTTTGATTTTGTAGAATTAAAGTTTTTAGATTTTTCTCAGGATTAATAATTAATAGATCGTCAGTATTAATAGTAAATTGGACGTTTTGTTTTTGATTGATAAATTTAATGTCCCTAGCGCGTTTAATTTCAGCCTGAATGGTAACATTTTGTTCGTATAAAATAAATTTTTTAGTAAAAACAAGTTCTTCGTTATCATTGTAAAGTTCAAATATATAATTACCACTAACTTTTAAGCGCCGTACATTTTGGTTTGGAAATCGAATTCTATAATGTGTGTAAATTTGTAATGCGTTAAGTGAGTTTTCAATGTCTTGAATTCGAATATCATCAATCCCATCTAAATACTCGTTTCTAGAAAGTTGTGTGGGAGTCCAGTCAAAATTGTAATATTTAATTTGATAATAATAAAACGCCTCATCTCCAATAATATCATCAAAATTTACTTCAAAGGAGCTTCCTAGTTGTATCAAAGGAATTCCGTTTAAATTGGTTCCTCCTTGTTCAAATTGAATTGTTTTTATGTATTCGGGAGGAGGAATTTCAATTGCTTGTTGAGCAAAAAAATTAAATGGAATACCAATCATTATTAAAAAGTAAAAATAAACGCTTTTTTGCATTATAAATTTGTTAGAGGTTTTAAATATAAACAAAAACTATGCGATGATATTATAAGTGTTTTTTTAAAGTATAATTTTAATGTTAAGATTTTTATAAGAATTGTATATTAAAAGTGTTTATTTAGAATCTATTTAAATAGAAATATTACTGTAGGTAGTCCTTTCATTGAGGCTGAAATTATCGTTAAATTTGTTTGGTTTTTTAAGTTAAATTCAACTACTAATATGTCAAAAGACATTCGTATCAACAAAGGCTTGGATATTAAATTAATTGGTGAAGCAGTACAATCTACAGCTAAAGCAATTAAAAGTAATACCTATGCTATCAACCCGGATGATTTTCACGGTGTAACGCCAAAAATTATCGCTAAAGTGGGTGCAGAAGTAAAAGCAGGCTCTCCTCTTTTCTATTCCAAAACTAACGATCAAATTCTTTTTAATTCTCCAGTAAGTGGTGAAGTTGTGGAAATTGTACGTGGTGCTAAAAGAAAAATACTTTCTTTTAAAGTACTTGCAGACAAAGAACAACAATATGAAGATTTTGGTGCTAAAAATGTAGCTTCAATGAGTGGCGATGAGATAAAATCTCATTTATTGAGTTCCGGATGTTGGCCGTTTATTAAACAGCGTCCATATGATATTTTAGCAAATCCTAAAGTAGCTCCAAAAGCTATTTTTGTTTCAGGGCATAATAGCGCTCCATTGGCGGCCGATTTGGATTATGTATTGGCAGGAAAAAAAGCAGAATTACAAGCAGCAATAACCGCTCTTTCCAAATTAACTATTGGTAAAGTGCATATTGCTGTAGGAAGTCAAAAATCTCCATTAGCTAAAGTTTCTGATGCTCAGATTCATACAGTTAAAGGACCGCATCCAGTAGGTAATGTAAGTACGCAGATAGCAAAAGTGGATCCTATTAATAAAGGAGAAATCATTTGGGTAGTTACAGCTCAGGATTTAGTGATTATTGGTGAGTTATTGTTAACAGGCAAGTACAATGCAACGCGTGTTGTTGCAGTTGGAGGCTCATCTGTAAAGTCACCTAAATATTATGAAACTAAAATAGGGGCAGAAATTTCTACATTTGCTTACGATGCAGGCATCAAAGGTGATAATGTACGTATGATTAACGGAAATGTACTTACGGGAATAACAGTTGCTCCTGATGGTCATTTGGCTTCTACGACTGATACATTTACGGTAATTCCGGAAGGAAACGATTATGAGTTTTTTGGATGGAATAAACCAATATTTAATAAAATATCTTACTCAAGAGCGTTAACATTTTCTTGGTTATTTCCAAAAAAGAAATACGATTTGGATACAAATACGAATGGAGAACATAGGGCTTTTGTAGTTACAGGTAATTACGAAGATGTTTTTCCATTGGATATATATCCAATGCAATTGTTAAAGGCTTTTAGTTATAACGATCTAGACGAAATGGAACAATTAGGTGCTTATGAAGTGGCGCCTGAGGATTTTGCATTAACAGAGTTTGTTTGTGTATCTAAGCAAAACCATCAAGAATTGGTTCGTAAAGGGTTAGATTTAATGTATAAAGAAATTGGATAACTGCTATGAGTTTAAAAAATAAATTACATAATTTAAAAGAGCAGTACAAAGGAAAAAAGATGGCTCCTGCATTTAATGCAATCCATACTTTTTTGTATTTGCCTAACGAAACTACGCATTCTGGATCCCACGTTCGTGGAGCAGATGATTTGAAGCGTACGATGAATATGGTTATTATGGCTATGGTACCTTGTTTAATTTGGGGAATATTCAATGCAGGTTACCAACATTACTCAGCAATAGCTGGAGGTACACCTGAGTTTGTTTCATTTTTCGATCATTTTAAATATTTTTTCACTTTAGATAATTTATTAATAGGAGCAAAAAAAGTGCTTCCTTTAGTAATTGTTTCCTATTTAGTAGGTTTAGGAATTGAGTTTTTATTTGCAGTAATTAAAAAACACGAAGTAGAAGAAGGATACTTAGTAACAGGGATGTTAGTTCCGTTAATTGTACCTGTAGACACACCATTATGGATGCTGGCAATAGCAGTAGCTTTTGGAGTTGTAATTGGGAAAGAAGTTTTTGGTGGTACAGGAATGAATATTTTGAATCCAGCATTAACAATTAGAGCCTTTTTGTTTTTTGCATATCCAACTTGGATGAGTGGTGATAAAGTTTGGGTGCATGATGCGGTTGAAAGAGCTGGTACAGCAGATGCTATTTCTGGTGAAACAATGCTTGGGATGTTAGCACAAAAAAAAGAATTAGCTTACGGAATTGACGAAGCATTTTTTGGTTATATCCCAGGATCTGTAGGAGAAACATCTACGCTATTAATAATATTAGGTGCAGCAATTTTGATATTTACAAAAATTGCAAGTTGGAGAATTATAGCAAGTGGTATTGTTGGGGCTTTAGCAATGGGGTTAATATTTAATGGTGTAATAGCTCAAGGATGGATTACTGAAGGAAGTAAGTTTTATGCATTGATGAATTTACCGTTTTGGCAACATTTGGTAATCGGAGGTTTTGCTTTTGGTATTACGTTTATGGCTACAGATCCTGTATCTGGTGCACAAACAACCAAAGGGAAATGGTGGTATGGTTTTTTAATTGGCTTTTTTGCAGTTATGATTCGTGTATTTAACCCCGCTTACCCAGAAGGGATTATGTTAGCAATTCTGTTAATGAATGTATTTGCACCAACTATTGACCATTATGTGGTTCAAGGAAACGTAAATAAGAGATTAAAACGTTTAAAAATTAAAACAGCTTAGTAATGGCAAATACTGAAAAAAATTCATACACCTTACTATTTGCTATCGGGATGGTAGTAATAGTAGGTTCCGTTCTAGCAAGTCTATTTGGCGGGTTAAGTGGACAGATTAAAGAAAATCAAAAGAAAGAAAAAAAGCAGAATATTTTATTTGCAATGGGAATTACCAAAGCAACTATTTCTGGGGATACAGATGATGCAAATACTCCAGTAGATGCTAATAAAGCAGACGCTATTTTTGCAAAATATGTGGGAGAAGGTCAATACATTATTGAAGGTATTAAAGCAACAAAAACGAGTAAAGCTTTTGATATTGACGTAAAAAAAGAAGGACAAAAAGCGAAAAAAGAAGGCTATGTTCGTAAGCTGCCTTTGTATATAGGTAATGTAGATGGTAAAAAATCGTATGTAGTTCCTATGTATGGTAAAGGTTTATGGGATGCTATTTGGGGCTATGTAGCTTTGGACGCAGATCTCAAAACAGTAAAAGGAGCCTTCTTTGATCATAAAGGGGAAACACCTGGTTTAGGAGCAAACATCAAAGAAGCTTATTTTTACGAAGATTTTAAAGGAGAAAGTATTTACAATGGCGAAGAATTTAAAGGAATTACTGTAGCTAAAGGAAATAATGATCCTACAAACTTAAGGAAAGAAGATAATAGAGTAGATGCAATTGCGGGAGCAACAATCACAGGAGACGGAGTTACTGCAATGATTAAGAATGACTTAAAAATGTATGTACCTTATTTTGAAACTGTAAAAGCAAACTAATTATGGCTGAAGTAGCAGAAAAAGAAGTAAAACAAAAAGAGCCATTATTCTCTAAGAAGAATAAAGGTTTAATGTCAGATCCTTTATTTGACAACAACCCAATTACAATACAAGTATTAGGTATTTGTTCAGCCTTAGCAATTACAGCACAGCTTAAGGCTTCCATAGTAATGTCTTTGGCGGTTTTATTCGTATTGGGAATGGGTAATGTAGTAATTTCGTTAATGAGAAATATCATTCCATCAAAAATTCGAATCATAGTACAATTAGTAATTGTAGCCACTCTAGTAATTATAGTAGATTTAGTATTAAAAGCTTATGCTTATGAATTGAGTAAGGAGCTTTCAGTATTTGTAGGGTTAATTATCACCAACTGTATTATTATGGGGCGTTTTGAAGCTTTTGCTTTAGGAAATGGACCGTGGAAATCTTTTTTAGATGGAATTGGTAACGCAGCTGGTTATGGTTTAATTTTGATTATAGTAGGTTTCTTTCGTGAGTTATTAGGTTCAGGAACTTTATTAGGATATCAAGTACTAGGAGATCCAATAGAAAAAACAGGATTGTATGCTACAGGTTATGAAAACAACGGATTTATGTTATTAGCGCCAATGGCATTAATTACTGTAGGTATTATTATCTGGATTCAGCGTAGTAGAAATCAATCATTAATCGAAAGCTAAAAAATAGTTTTAAAACAATACGATATAATGGAACATTTAGAATTATTTTTCAAATCGATCTTTATAGATAACATGGTATTTGCCACCTTCTTAGGAATGTGTTCGTATCTAGCAGTATCTAAAAAAGTATCTACTGCCGTAGGTTTAGGAGCTGCAGTAATTTTTGTAATGGCAATTACAGTACCCGTAAACTGGTTATTAGATACATATGTATTAAGAGAAGGAGCATTGTCTTGGTTGGGAGAAGAGTATGCAAGTTATGATTTAAGTTTTTTATCATTTATTCTATTTATAGCAACCATAGCAACTATGGTACAATTAGTAGAAATAGTAGTAGAAAAATTTTCCCCATCATTATATAATTCACTAGGTATTTTCCTGCCCTTAATTGCTGTAAACTGTGCAATTTTAGGAGGTTCATTATTTATGCAATCTCGTGAAATTCCAACTTTAGGAATGGCATTAAACTACGGAGTAAGTTCAGGAATTGGATGGTTTTTAGCAATTTTAGCAATCGCTGCTATTCGCGAAAAAATCAGATATTCAAATGTACCTGCACCGTTAAGAGGCTTAGGAATTACATTTATTTTAACAGGACTTATGGCAATTGGGTTTATGAGTTTTGGAGGGATGTTAACAGGTGATGAAGGAAATAAGAAAGAGGTCAAATCAGAAGTACAGGCAGAAGCAGATGAACTTATTGATGCGTCAGAAGAAATGGTATTAAACACAACAAATAAACAATAGCATGATATTAGCAGCAAGCATAGGCGGAACAGTTGTTGCAACGGTGGTAGCGTTTTTAGTATTGACGTTATTATTGGTTGGAATTTTATTGTTCGCTAAAGAAAAATTATCTCCATCAGGACCTGTAAATCTTAAGATCAATGGAGGGGATGAATTGGAAGTTTCTTCAGGAGGAACGTTACTAAGTACATTGGGAAATAACAAGATATTTTTACCATCCGCTTGTGGAGGAGGTGGTACTTGTGTACAATGTAAATGTCAAGTATTAGAAGGTGGTGGAGATTTACTTCCTACGGAAACACCACATTTTACACGTAAAGAAGCAGCCCAAGGTTGGCGTTTAGGATGCCAGGTAAAAGTGAAATCTGATATGGTAATTAAGGTTCCAGAAGAAGTTTTTGGAATAAAAAAATGGGAAGCTACCGTAGTACGTAATTACAATGTAGCCTCATTTATAAAAGAATTCGTTGTGGAAATTCCAGAAGAAATGGATTACGAAGCAGGAGGATATATCCAAATCGAAATTCCACCTTGTACGGTAGACTTTAAGGATATGGATATTACAGCGCATCCTGAAGAACACGAAACACCAGATAAATTTCAGTTAGAGTGGGATAAATTCAAACTGTGGGATTTAAAAATGAAAAACCCAGAATCAGTGGAGCGTGCTTATTCAATGGCTTCTTACCCTGCAGAAGGTAGAGAAATTATGTTAAATGTACGTATTGCTACACCACCATTTGATAGAGTAAAAGGAGGATGGGCAGATGTAAACCCTGGGGTTGCGTCTTCATACGTTTTTTCATTGAAAAAAGGAGATAAGTGTACAATTTCAGGACCTTATGGAGAATTCTTTATTAACCATAGTGAGGCAGAAATGATTTACGTAGGTGGTGGTGCAGGTATGGCACCAATGCGTTCGCATTTATATCATTTATTCCGTACCTTAAAATCAGGACGTAAAGTATCGTATTGGTATGGAGGGCGTTCTAAGCGTGAATTGTTTTACACAGAACACTTTAGAGCATTAGAAAGAGATTTTCCAAATTTTAAATTTTACATTGCGTTATCTGAACCTATGGAAGAAGATAATTGGAAGGTAAAATCTGATTTAGAAGGAGAAGGAGATGGTTTTGTAGGTTTTGTACATCAAGTAGTAATTGATAATTACTTATCAAAACACGATTCGCCAGAAGATATAGAATTCTATTTTTGTGGACCACCATTAATGAATAAAGCTGTTGAAAAGATGGCAGATGATTTTGGAGTTCCAAAAGAAAACGTACGTTTTGACGATTTTGGAGGTTAATTCGTATCAAAAAATAAATATTTAGTATAAAAAGCTATTCAGAAATGAATAGTTTTTTTTAGGGGATATAGATTAAAGGTTTTAGGAATGCGTAAAGTGTATTGCCAGCCACTCTCTACTTTAAACCAGGACAAAAGGGTTCCAATGTTGGGAATCACTAATAAAATAAGGGTTTATAAAATTTAGAAGATAAAAGAGGAGTATTCATATTTTAAATATTCCTCTTTTCTATTTTATAAAATGGTTGTAAATGTTAAACACAAAGGCACTATGATAAGTTTAATTACCGGAGACATTACCACTCTCTATTTTAAACCACGACAAAAGGGTTCCAATATTGGGAATCACTCGTAAAATAAGGGTTTATAAAATTTAGAAGATAAAAGAGGAATATTCCTATTTTGAATATTCCTCTTTTATTTATAAAATATAAAATAGTTGAAGATGATAGTAAATTTATCTTCTATTTAAAAAGAGCAACAAAACATCTTGATTATAGTACCGTTTAGGAATTACAAGACGTAACAGCACTACAATTAAACTGTTGATTTGCTTGCATTCTATCTTTTCTAGCGACT
>Ga0209831_1000264_pt1 | contig 50363 bp, 45 predicted proteins | sample Maine_Asex4_meta_FD_187451 | JGI IMG/M metagenome (GOLD analysis project Ga0209831, IMG submission 187451) | Marine algal microbial communities from Maine, USA - Maine_Asex4_metaG (SPAdes) (version 2) | ecosystem: Host-associated > Algae > Red algae > Unclassified | place: Maine, USA | collected... | reverse complement strand
CCCGTGGCCATCGTCGTCAACTTCCCGTCGAACCCGACCGCGCTGGTCTGCGACCTCGATTTCTATCGCGAGCTGGTCGCCTTTGCCCGCAAGCACGAGATCTGGCTCCTCTCCGACGTCGCCTATGCGGAGATGTACTACGACGACAATCCGCCCCATTCGATCCTCGAAGTGCCCGGCGCCATCGACGTGGCGGTCGAGTTCACGTCGCTGTCCAAGACCTACGCGATGCCCGGCTGGCGCATGGGCTTCGCGGTCGGCAACAGGCACCTGATCGGCGCGCTGACGCGGATCAAGAGCTATCTGGACTACGGCGCCTTCACTCCCATCCAGGTCGCCGCCGCCGCCGCGCTGAACGGCCCGCAGGACTGCATCGAGGAAATCCGTACCATCTATCGCGACCGCCGCGACACGCTGGTCGAGGCGATGGGCCGCGCCGGATGGGACATCCCCGCACCCCCCGCGACGATGTTCGCATGGTCGAAAGTGCCCGCCCCGTTCGAGCGGCTCGGCTCGATGGCCTTTGCCAAGATCCTGCTTCAGGAAGCGGACGTGGCGGTCTCGCCGGGCGTGGGCTTCGGGGAATACGGCGAGGGCTTCGTGCGCCTCGCCCTCGTCGAGAACGAACAGCGCATCCGACAGGCGGCGCGCAAGGTCCGCAAGCTGATGGACGACGCGGACGCGGTCGTCGAACGCTACGGGGCGACAATGGAGGCCGCGCAATGAACGACGAACCCCTCAAGATCGGCATCGCGGGGCTGGGGACGGTCGGGGCCGCGACGCTCGGATACCTGATGAACGAGAACGCGCGGATCGCGGCGCGAGCCGGGCGGGCATTGCAAGTCACCGCCATCGTCGCGCGGGATCGGACCAAGGATCGCGGGGTCGACACGTCGGATCTCCGCTGGTTCGACGATCCTGTCGCCATGGCCGCCGATGACGGGATCGACATGTTCGTCGAGCTGATCGGCGGGGCGGACGGTGTGGCGAAAGCCGCCGTCGAGGCCGCGCTGAAGGCGGGCAAGTCGGTCGTGACGGCCAACAAGGCGCTGCTGGCCCATCACGGGGCCGCATTGGCGTCACTGGCCGAGAGCACGCCCGGCGCGTCGCTGCATTACGAGGCGGCGGTCGCGGGGGGCATCCCGGCGGTCAAGGCGCTGCGCGAGGGCATGGCCGGGAACGGCGTCACGCGGGTCAGCGGCATCCTCAACGGCACCTGCAACTACATCCTGACCGAGATGGAGACGACCGGCGCGGCCTTCGGCGACGTACTGCTGGACGCGCAGAAGCTGGGCTATGCCGAGACGGACCCGACAGCCGACGTGGGCGGCTTCGACGCCGCGCACAAGCTGGCCATCATGGCCGCCATCGCCTTCGGACGGCAGATGGACTTCGACGGCGTGCAGATCGAGGGGATCGGAGACGTCGCGGCGGAAGACATCGTCGCCGCGCGGGATATGGGCTATCGCATCCGCCTGCTCGGCGTGGCCGAACGCACGGCGCAGGGCGTGTCGCAGCGCATGCGCCCCTGCATGGCTCCCGCCGACTCGGCCCTCGGCGGGGTCATGGGCGTCACCAACGCGGTGATGCTGGAGGGCGACGCCATCGGCGCGACGCTCCTGACCGGACCCGGCGCGGGGGGCGGGCCGACCGCCAGCGCGGTTCTGGCCGACATCGTCGACGTCGCGCGCGGCAACTGCCCGCCCACCTTCGGCCTCCCGGCGGCGGACCTGTCCCCCGTCACGCAGGACGGCACCGCCATTCCGGACGAGGGCGCGTTCTACCTGCGCGTGACGCTTAAGGACCAGCCGGGCACGCTGGCCGAGGTGGCGACCGCGCTGGGCGCGTGCGGCGTCTCGATCCACCGGATGCGCCAGCACGACCACGACGGCGACGCGGCCCCCGTCACCATCGTCACCCATCGCTGCGATCTGGCCGACGTGGAGGCGGCGAAGGAGCGCATCGCCGCGCTCAGCGTCTGCACCGCGCCGCCCGTCTCGATGCGCATCGTCGAAAGCTGACGTTGCAACGCCGCGCGTTTTGGTCGATCAAGGCGCGGATATTTCATGAGCATGCATAAGCGGAACCCAGAGCGATGACCGATTATACGCCCGAATACGAGTTCAAGGACCGGCTCCTCTCCCTCGGCCTCGCCCGGGTGTCGGAGGCGGCCGCCATCGCCTCGGCCAAGCTGATCGGGCGCGGCGACGAGAAGGCCGCCGACCAGGCCGCCGTCGACGCCATGCGGACGCAGCTCAACATGCTCGACATCGCGGGCGTCGTCGTCATCGGCGAGGGCGAGCGCGACGAGGCGCCGATGCTCTATATCGGCGAGGAGGTCGGCACCGGCATCGAAGGCTCGCCGAAAGTCGATATCGCCCTCGACCCGCTGGAGGGCACGACGCTGACCGCCAAGGCGATGCCGAACGCGCTGGCCGTCATCTCGATGGGCGCGCGCGGGTCGATGCTGCACGCGCCCGACGTCTACATGGACAAGCTGGCCATCGGTCCCGGTTTCGAGCCGGACACCGTGACGCTGGAAATGACCCCGACCGAGCGGGTCGTGGCGCTGGCCAGGGCCAAGGGCTGCAAGCCGTCCGACATCAACGTCTGCATGCTGGAGCGCCCGCGCCACAGCGCCATGCTCGAAGAACTGCGCGAGACGGGCGCGGCCATCCATCTCATCACCGACGGCGACGTCGCCGGGATCATCCATTGCGCCGAGCCGCTGGTCACGGGGATCGACATGTACATGGGCGCTGGCGGTGCGCCCGAGGGGGTGCTCGCGGCATCGGCCCTCAAATGCATGGGCGGCCAGATCCAGGGCCGCCTCCTCTTCCGAAACGAGGACGAGCGCGGGCGCGCGAAGAAGGCGGGCATCACCGACCTCGACCGCATCTATACCCGCGACGACATGGTGCAGGGCGATGTGATCTTCGCCGCGACCGGCGTGACCGACGGCTCGATCGTCCGGGGCCTGCGCCGCGTCGGGGGCTATACCGAGACCGAGACGATCCTGATGCGCTCGCGCACCGGATCGCTTCGCCGCCTTACCTACCGCAACCCGATCTGAGGACAGACAACCATGACACTCTTAGGATTTCTCTGGTTCATCCTCGCCATCATCGGCGCGTTCATTCTCGGCGTGCTGGTCGGTCGCTTCCACGAGGGCAAGCTGATCCTCGACGGTGAAGTCGTCGGCGGCGGGCACCATCACGGGGCCGATGGCGGCCATCACTAGGAGCGCGGCGACGGCGCAGCAGGCCGACCCGGAAGCGCCCGTCTCCCTGACGGGGCGCCCGTGGCGGATGCCTGATGCTTCGGTCGAGCGGGCGGGCCTCGCCATCGCCCAGCGTCACGGCCTGCCGGAGATCATCGGGCGGGTTCTGGCCCTGCGCGGCGTCGCGGTGGACGAGGCGCAAAGCTACCTCGCCCCCACCCTGCGCGACCTGATGCCCGACCCCTCCACCCTCGCCGATATGGACGTCGCCGCAGAACGGCTGGCGCTCGCGGTCACGCGGGGCGAACGGGTCGGATTGTTCGGCGATTACGATGTCGATGGCGGCGGGTCCGTCGCGCTGGTGCAACGCTGGCTGCGCGCGGTGGATATCCCGTCGCGCGTGCATATCCCCGACCGCATCGACGAGGGGTACGGTCCCAACGACCCCGCCATGGTCGCGCTGGCCAAGGACTGCCCGCTCATCATCTGCCTCGATTGCGGCACGCTCAGCCACGGTCCCATCGCGGCGGCGCGGGCGGCGGGATCGGATGTGATCGTCGCCGACCACCACATCGCGGGCGAGACGCTGCCCGACTGCACGGCGGTCGTGAACCCCAACCGGCACGACGACGAATCGGGCCTCGGCCAGCTCTGCGCCGCCGGGGTCGCCTTCCTGCTGCTGGCCGCGACCAACCGGGTGCTGCGCAAGGCGGGCAATGTCGAGGTGCCGGACCTGCTCCAGTGGCTCGACCTCGTGGCGCTCGCCACCGTCGCCGATGTCGCGCCCCTCACCGGCCTCAACCGCGCGCTGGTGCGGCAGGGTTTGCAGGTGATGAAGCAGCGGCGCAACGCGGGCATCCGCGCGCTGGCCGACGTGGCGGGGATGGATGCCGCCCCCACCCCCTTCCATCTCGGCTTCCTGCTCGGTCCCCGGGTCAACGCGGGCGGGCGCATCGGCAAGGCGGATATGGGCGCGCGCCTCCTCGCCTGCGACGACCCGGAGGAGGCGGCTGGTCTGGCCGCGCAACTCGACAGCTACAACAAGGACCGGCGCGAGATCGAGGCGGCGGTCCTCGACGCGGCCATCGAGCAGGTCGAGGCGCGTGGGGTGAGCGGCGGGCTGGTCTGGGCGGCGGATGACGGCTGGCATCCCGGCGTCGTCGGCATCGTCGCGAGCCGCCTCAAGGAACGCTACAACCGCCCCGCCATCGTCATCGGCCTCGACGACGGTATCGGCAAGGGATCGGGCCGCTCCGTCTCGGGCATCAATCTGGGCCGCACGATCCAGGGCGCTACGGCAGCGGGCCTGCTGCTCAAGGGCGGCGGTCACCGCATGGCGGCGGGCCTGACGGTGGCCGGGGGCGTGCTGGAAGAAGCGATGGCGTGGATCGACGCCGACCTCTGCGACCAGGGCGCCGATCGCATCGGCCCGCGCACGCTGACGCTCGACGGATCGCTGTCGTCGCGCGGCGCGACTCTGGACCTGTGCGAGATGCTCGAACGCGCGGGGCCGTTCGGGGCCGGAGCGCCCGCCCCGCGCTTCTGCTTCCCCAATGTCCGGCTGGACCGCGCGCGCGAGGTGGGCACCGGGCATTTCGCCTGTTCCGTGACCGACGGCACGTCATGGCTCGACGCCATCGCCTTCCGCGCCTTCGAGACCGATCTCGGCCCCGCCCTCATGGCCAACAAGGGCCGCCCCCTCACCGTCGCCGGACGCATCCAGCGCGACGAGTGGCAGGGGCGCGTAAGGGTGAAACTCTTCCTCGAAGACGCCGCGCTTCCGCCGGGTTGATTATTGCGGCGTCAGGATCATCCGCGAGACATCGTATCCCGCCCGTCGCAGCACGTCATACCCCGCCTCCAGCCGCTCCGCACTGATCTGCGGCTCCCGTGCGAGAATCCAGCCCGACGTCCCGTCCGGATTGCCGACCACGACCGTCCGATACCCTTCGTCGATATCGAGAATCCAGTAATCGCCATCGGTGAACGGGATGAACGGCACGAAATCGACCTTCAGCTTCGCATTGGTCGAATCGACCGCCCGCGCCGTCGCCTCCGCCGATTCGGCGGGCGCGGACAGGTCGCCCTGCCGACACGTATTGACCACCCGCACGGCCCCGTCGGGCTTGAGCGTGTATTCCGCCGTCACGCCGACGCATCCTTCCTCGAAGGACACGGGGAACCGCGCGATCTCGTACCACAGGCCCTGATAGCGGTTCAGGTCCACCTGCATGGCGGTGGCGATGGGAAAACTCGTGTCGCGATAGGGCGTCCCGCCCGCACAGGCGGCGAGCAGCAGGGGGAGCGCGAAAAGGAGGCGGCGCATGGCGGGGTTCTCCGAAAGATCCATCGAGCCTGAGAGATATCGCTGCACCCTCTCTTTTCAAATTGACACGCCCGCGGGGCAAGCGGGGTTGCTTTTTGTCCCGCCCCCCTCCATCTAGAGCGCGGCGGAAAGTCCCGCCACTGCCAGAACAGGATGATGGATGGCGAAGGAAGAAGTAATCGAAATGCCGGGGACGGTGATCGAACTGTTGCCGAACGCGACCTTTCGGGTCGAATTGGAAAACAAGCACGAGATCATCGCGCATACCGCCGGCAAGATGCGCAAGAACCGCATTCGCGTACTCGCGGGCGACAAGGTGCAGGTCGAGATGACCCCCTACGATCTGACCAAGGGCCGGATCACCTATCGCTTCAAGTAGCGCCGTGCGCGATACGAGCGCGCGACGATGACCGGCGAAGCGGCCCCGCGCCCCCCCCTGATCCTCGCCAGCGCCTCGCCGAGACGGCGGGAACTGCTGGCGCAGATCGGCATCGTTCCCGACGCGATTCTCGCCGCCGATATCGACGAGACGCCCCGCGCGGGCGAACTGCCGCGCCCCTTCGCCGAGCGTCTGAGCGGCGAGAAGGCGCGCCGCATCGCGGACGCGTCCGATGATCCATCCGCGCTCGTGCTCGCCGCCGATACGGTCGTGGCCGCCGGGCGGCGCATTCTCGACAAGCCCGCCGATGAAGATCAGGCGCGCGCGCATCTCTCCCTGCTCTCCGGTCGCCGCCATGCGGTGACAACCGGCGTCGCTCTCGTTCGCTGTGACGACGGTCGAACATGGTCGCGTCTCGTGACGACGCAGGTGCGTTTCAAGCGGTTGTCGGATGCCGAGATCGACGCCTATCTCGCCGCCGACGAATGGCGCGGCAAGGCGGGGGCCTACGCGATTCAGGGGCTTGCCGCGCGCTTCGTCCCGTGGATCGGCGGGTCGTATTCCAACGTCGTCGGCCTCCCCCTGACCGAAACCGCCAACATGCTCGAAGCGGCGGGCTACGGGGCACCGTGAAAGGCACGGTCCTTGCCGTCGAGACCGGCCCCGTCCTGCGCCGCGCCGCCCTGCTGCGCGGCGGCGTCCTCGATGGGATCGAGGTCGACCGGGTGGGCGATACCACCCCGCTTCCCGGCGCGGTCTATCGGTGCAGGATCACCGGCCTTCTCTCCGGCATCGGGGCCGCGACCGCCGATCTGGGAGGCGGCGAGAAGGGGTTCTTTCCCGACGCGGCGGGCCTCATCCCCGGTCAGTCCCTGCTCGCGGAAGTCCGCCGCGCGCCCGAGGGCGACAAGGCCGCGCGCCTCTCTCCAGCGCTTCAGCTTCACGGCGAGCACATGGTCTTCACTCCCGCCCGCCCCGGCATCAACCTCTCGCGCAGGATCGCGGACGAGGCCGAGCGCGCCCGTCTGCGCGCCGCCATCGCTCCCCTCGCGCCCCGGGGCGGCTTCGTGATCCGCACGGCGGCGCGGGGGATGGCGGAGCAGGTGCTGCACGACGAAGCGACCGCCCTCGTCGCCCGATACGACCGGCTCGCCGCCGACGACGCCCCCGGCCTGCGCGCACCCGCCCCCGATGCCGTCTCGCGCCTGCTCGGCGATGCCGCACTGCCGGGCAGCGTAATGGCCGACGAAGCATCCCTCGACGCCCTGCCCCGGTTGCACGGCGCGCGGCGCGATCCGGCCCCCTTCGAGGCGCTCGACATCGACCCGATGATCGACGCGCTCCTCGACCCCCGCCACGACCTCGGCGAAGGGTGGCTGTCGATCGACCCGACCCCCGCCCTCGTCGCCATCGATGTCAATACGAGCAACGCGGCCAGCGGCAACACCCGCCTTCGCGTCAATCTCGATGCCGCTCGCTCCATTCCCCGGCTTTTATCCCTCAAGAAACTGGGGGGCCTGGTTCTCGTGGATTTTGCCGGAGCACCACGGGGTGACGACCGCACGCGTATCGCCGAAGCTTTCGACCGGGCCGCAGCGCGCTATCTGACAGGGGCAAAGGTCTTCGGGTGGGGGCCTGCCGGATTGCTCGAAGCCGTCTCCCCCCGCTCCGGCCCCTCGCTCGCCATCCTGTTATCGAAGGAACCCAGATGACCGACCGGAAACGATGCCCGATCTGCAAGTGCGAAACCGTGCATGATTTCAGACCCTTCTGCTCGCGCCGCTGCGCCGACCGCGACCTGGGAAACTGGGCCTCGGGCGCCTATGCCATCCCGACCGACGAGCGCATCGTCGATCCCCGCGAACAGGACGAATGAGCCGCATCTTTCGACTGGACAACCGCCCCTCCGGTCGTCTAAACCGCTCCGAGTTGCCCGGGTAGCTCAGTTGGTAGAGCAGCGGATTGAAAATTCGCGTGTCGGTGGTTCGAGTCCGCCTCCGGGCACCATTTCCAGATATATGGTGTCGTTTTCGACGGTAACGTGCCGCGCAAATCGCTTTGCGTGTCGGTGATCGAGCGCTCCGGATGGAGCGCCCCGACCGCCTTCTACTCGACCACCTTCGGCACGGCGAAGAAGCCTTCGCGCGAGTCGGGGGCGTTGGCGAGGATGTCGTCACGCCGGTCGCCATCGGTAACGATGTCCTCGCGGCGCTTGAGGCGCATGGGGACGGCGGAGGTCATCGGTTCGACGCCCGTCACGTCCACTTCCTGCAACTGTTCCACCCAGTCGAGGATACCCGACAATTCCTTGGCGAACGGTTCGACCTCGTGATCCTCGACCGCGATGCGGGCGAGCTTGGCGACCTTGCGGACGGTATCGGCATCGACGGACATTGGCAGGCTCCGGCACGGGAAAACTCACCCCGCTTTATGCCAAGCAGCCGCGCGACTCAATCCCCCGGATGCGGTGTCAGGTCCAGCCGACGGCCTTGCGCTTGAGGAAAGGCGGCACCGCCTTTTCCTTGGCGGCGAGCCACAGCGGCTCCGGCTGACGCTCGGCCTGCTCGTCGGAAATCGACACCTCGTCGAAACCGCAGAAACGCGCGAAGGCGTATTGGTCGGTGATCACGTGCCCCGCCGCGCGCAACCGCCCCCGATAGCCGAGCGCTCGCAGCCGCCTGGCGAGCGAGAATCCGCGCCCGTCGCCGAAACCGGGAAACGGAATCACGATGAGGTCGACGCGGTTGAAATACGGGGCCACGGCTTCGGGGTCCGCGTCGAGCGTCAGGTCGAGCGATACGCCCTCCCCCTCATCCGCGAGGGTATCGAGAGCGACGAGGGCCGGGCTGTCATCCGGCGCGAAGCCGGTATCGGTGATGATGGGCATGTCCTGCTTTCCTTTCCCGGATCAGGCCGCGTAGAGCGCCTGTTTGAACGGGTCGGCGCCGAGGCGGCGATAGGTGTCGATGAAGCGCTCCGATTCGTCGGTCCGCGCGTCGAGATAGGCGTCCACCAACCGCTCGATGGCGGGGCCGACCTCCTCCGCCGAGATGCCCGGACCGGCACGCTCGCCGACCGCCATCGTTTCGGTATGATCGCCGCCCAGCGTGATCTGGTAGTTCTCGATGCCCGATTTCTCCAGCCCGAGAATGCCGACATGGCCGACATGGTGGTGGCCGCAAGCGTTGATGCAGCCCGAAATCTTGATCGTGAAGTTTCCGATGGCCCTGGCCCGCTCCGGCGCCGCGAACCGGCGCGACAGGTCCTGCGCGACCGGGATCGAGCGGGCGGTGGCCAGCGCGCAGTAATCGAGGCCCGGGCAGGCGATGATATCGGTGATCAGGCCCGCATTCGCCGATGCGAGCTTCGCCTTGCGCAAGGCCGAGAAGATGGCGGGCAGGTCATCCTTGCGGACATGGGGAAGGATGACGTTCTGCTCGTGGCTGATGCGCAATTCGTCATGGCTGTAGCGTTCGCCCAAGTCCGCCAGCGCGCGCATCTGGGCGGTGGTCGCGTCCCCGGGCGCCTCGCTCGTGCCCTTGATGGCGACGGTGACGATGGCGTGGCCGGGGGCGCGGTGTTCGGCGGTATTGTTCTCGACCCATGCCTTCAGCGCGGCATCGTTCGCCGTCGCCGTTTCCAGCGTTTCCGAGCGGTCCGGCAGCGCCTCGAATTTCGGGGGCGCGAAATAGGCGGTGATGCGCGCGACCTGCTCGGGGTCGGGCGCGACCAGCGGGCCGCCCTCCTCGCGCATCTGGCGCTCGAATTCCGCCTCTACCTGTGCGCGCATCTCTTCGATGCCCGTCTCGTGGACGAGGATCTTGATGCGGGCCTTGTACTTGTTGTCGCGGCGGCCGTGCAGGTTGTAGACGCGCAGGATCGCCTCTAGATAGGGCAGCAGGTCGTCTTTGGGCAGGAAGTCGCGCATGACCTTGCCGATCATGGGCGTGCGGCCCAGACCGCCGCCGACGATGACCTCGTAGCCCGGTTCCCCGGCGTCATCGCGCAGCATGCGCAACCCGATATCGTGCGCCTTGGTCACTGCGCGGTCGTTGGGCGAGCCGGTGACGGCGACCTTGAACTTGCGCGGCAGGAAGCCGAATTCGGGATGCGCGGTCGACCACTGGCGGATCAGTTCGGCGGTCGGGCGCGGGTCCTCGATCTCGTCCGCCGCCGCACCCGCGAAATGGTCCGCCGTGACGTTGCGGATGCAGTTGCCGCTGGTCTGGATAGCGTGCATCTCCACGTCGGCGAGCGCGTCGAGAATGTCGCCCACATCGGTCAGCTTGGTCCAGTTGTACTGGATGTTCTGGCGCGTGGTGAAGTGGCCGTAGCCCTCGTCCCACCGCTCGGCGATCATCGCCAGCGTGCGCATCTGACGGCTGTTGAGGGTGCCGTAGGGGACCGCCACGCGCAGCATGTAGGCGTGCAGTTGCAGGTACAGGCCGTTCTGGAGGCGAAGCGGCTTGTACTCGTCCTCCGTCAGCGCCCCGTCGATGCGACGCTGCGTCTGGTCGCGAAATTCCGAGACGCGGGCGCGGACGTAGTCGTGGTCGAATTCGTCGTAGCGGTACATGATGTTCTCCTGCGCCTCAGATGCCGCCGCTCGACGCGAGCGGTTCGCGGCGTTCGGGGTTGGCGGATTGCTTGCCGAGATCGGGGCGGGTCGAGGGGCCGCGGGTACGGAATTTCTCGCGGAAATGGGTCGGGAAGGGGCGGCCATCGTCGTCGAGCGCCACGTCGGCGAGGTACGGCCCGACGACTTTGGCCTGCTGCGGGGCGGCGCGGGCCATCAGGGTGTCGCCCTCCTCCGCGCTGTGGGCGATGGCGGCTTCGGACAGCTTGCGCGTCCAGCCGCCGCCGCTGTTCATGTAGACGACATCGCCGATATGCAGGTCGTTCGCACTGACGATCTTGGGTTTGAAATCGCGGGCCATGGGTCAGAGAACTCCGGTTGCGGGCAGGTCGAGCGTGTCGCTCGCATCCATCGCCTGACGGGGCGACAGGCCGAGGAAGAGGATGGCGGGGCCGGTGATGCCCGCATCGGCGAGGGCATCGGGTAGGCGGGCGAGGGTCGTCGCGACGATCTTCTGGTCGGCGCGCGAGACGTTCTCGATGACGGTGACGGGCGTGTCCGCCGCGCCCCCGTGCATCAGCAAACGCCCGGCGAGGAACCGCGCGGCACGCACGCCCATGTAGACCGCCGCCGATTGGTTCGGTTGTGCCAGCGTGCGCCAGTCATGCTCGGCAAAGCCCGCCACGTCATGACCGGTCAGCAGCCGAAAGGACGCGTTGCGCCCCCGCTTCGTCCAACTCGCCCCGATGGTCGCGGCGGCGGCGGATGCGGCGGTGATACCGGGCACGATGGTGAAGGGGATACCGGCGGCGTCCAGCGCGTCCATCTCCTCGTCCAGCCGCCCGAAGACGACCGGGTCGCCGGATTTCAGCCGCGCGACATGGGCGCCGCCCCGGGCATGCTCGACGATGAGGGCATCGATATCGGCCTGCTTCCACGCGGGGCCGAACGGCGTCTTCCCGACCTCGATCAGAATCGCCTCGCGGCGGGCGAGTTCGAGGATTTCGGCGGAGACGAGACGGTCGTGGATCACCACATCCGCCCCGTGCAGCGCCTTGCGCGCCTTAAGCGTCAGCAGTTCGGGGTCGCCCGGCCCCGCGCCGATCAGGGCGACATGGCCCGTCTCGCGGTCCTCGCGCAGCATCTCGGCCAGCAGGGTATCGAGCGCGGCATGCACCGCTTCCTCGCCCCCTTCGGCCAATGCGCGGGGACCGGCCTCGTCGTAGTAGCGCGACCAGAAGCGACGGCGGATGCGTCCATGAGGCAGCGCGTTCGCCGCCTCGCGAAACCCCTGGCCGATGCGCGCGAGGGTGCCGAGCGACGGAACCAGCCGCTCCTCCGTCTCGGCCTTGATACGCCGAGCCAGCACGGGGGCCGCGCCCTCGGTGCCGATGGCCACCGTCACGGGATCCCGGTCGACGATGGCGGGGGTGATGAAATCGCTGTGGTCGAGGTTGTCGACGATATTGACGAGCGCGCCCGCCATATGCCCGATCCGTGCCGCCCGCGCGTCCTCCACCGGGTCTTCGTTGGCGCCGTAGAGGAGCGCGGCGCAGGTCGCATCGCCCGGCATGACGGCACGATCGACATGCACGAGGCGGCCTTCACCGGCCCAACGCGCGATCTGGGCATGGGTTTCGGTTCCATAAACCACGACGGTCGCTTCCGTCTTCAGCAATAGCCGGAGTTTGGCCACCGCCGTCTCTCCCGCGCCGGAAACGACGACGCGGCGACCGCGAAGATCTCTGAAAACCGGAAAATGACGCATCGCCTGTCCTCCTTGCGAGAACGCCGATGTAGAATAATTTCCCGCGCAGAGGAACTCCTCAACGACCGATAAGAACCGTGTTCCTTCAATCGAGCAAACCGTGCAAGCGCGTTCGCTTTCGACTCCGGAACCGATGATCCGCGACCGACTCCGCCACCAAGGGTGAACGCCCCTGTCGAGACCTGTCCGCGCGAGCGGGCGCCCGGACACGAATGTTACAGGAATGCAACATTCCTCGCGGATGATAACTCAGTTTAAGATTTAGTGCGGCGCACTCTTGATTTGCTGCGATGCAGCATGCATCTTTCGTGCATGGCGTTCGCGTCATTGCCCCTCGGGGCATTCCTCCCTGGACTCGGGCCGCTGTTTCAGCGGCCCCTTTTTTTGCCCGGATTTCCGTCGGGAACCCGACGCTATTCCGCCGCCATGGCGGAACCGAGGCGCAGCGGCAGGGCGGCCAGTTCGGCGACGATGGGTTCGAGAATCCGCTTCAGCGCGTGATAATCGGCGGTCGGCATCATCCGCATGCTGTCGAGATAGAGCGCGCGGTCGATCTCGATCTGGAGGGCATGGACCCCCGTGCGCGGCTTGCCGTAGCGTTGCGTGATGTAGCCGCCCGCGAAGGGTGCATTGCGCGCCACGCGGAACCCCGCTCCCCTGAACAACGCGAAGGCGGCGTCGGACATATCGCTTCCCGCCGAGGCGCCGTAGCAGTCGCCGATGACGATCTCGGCCCGGCGCCCGCCCCGGCGCGACGTCTCGGCGGGCATGGAATGGCAATCGACCAGCAGCGCGACGCCGTATCGTCGGCGCGCCCGGTCGAGGCAGTCGCCGAGACTGTCGTGGAACGGGCGGTAGCAGCACGCGATGCGCGAGGCGACCTCCTCCATCGACAGCTTGCCGTCGTAGATCGGCGTATTCTCGGCAACGATGCGCGGCACGATCCCGAGGCCCGCCGACACGCGCAGGGTGCGCGGACGCCGACCGCTGAACCGGGCGATCAATGCGGGGTCCAGCTCGTCTTCCGCGCGATTGGCGTCGACGAAGGCGCGAGGAAACTGCGCGGCGACCAGCGGCGCGCCGTAACGCGGCACCATCGAGAAGATCTCGTCGACGAACGCATCCTCGGACGCACGCAGTTGCAGGTCGCTCAGGCGCGATGTCCGGCGGAAGGCGGCGGGGTAGCGGCGACCGCTATGGGGCGAGCTGAAGACGGTCGCGCTGGTGAGGTGGCGCGGCCCGGTTACCGAAACCGCCTCGCCCGCCCATCCGCACAGGGTCGGCTCAGATACCATGGACCGCTCCGAATATTGCTCCGTCGTTCATTCGATCTTTAAGCCAATGCGCCAGCATCACCAACAGAAACAATGATCCAGGCGGACGGTTCGCCCCTCTCCGGGCACCGTCATTTGAAGGAATGTCGCGTATGGCGCAGGTAATGCTGGCTACCCGAAACGACGAACTGCGCGCGTATCTCGCGGAGAAGCTCAAGAAATGCGGGCATGCCGTCACGCGGGTGGCCGACCTCGATGCGGCGCTCACCATCCTCGGGGAAGCGGCCTACGACATGCTGCTGACGACCGTCGACATGTCCAAGCCCGAGGAACTGGATTTCGCGCGCGCGGCGCAGGAGATCGACCCCGAGATGCGCATCATGTTCATCACCGGATTCTCCGCCGTGGCGGTCAAGAAACCCGACGAGGACCGCGTGAACGACGTCCTCTTCGGCGAACCGGTGCACCTCATCCGCCTGCCCGAAGCGGTGGAACGTCTCGTCGCGGCCTGAAAACGCGAATTTAGGCTTGCAACGGCGCCGCCCAGCCGTTACTTCACCGCGACCGGAAGGCAGTCGGCCTTCCCCACAGTTTACCTGTTGCCCGGCTCGCCGGGCTTCGGGGCGCGTAGCTCAGTGGGAGAGCACCTCGTTGACATCGAGGGGGTCGCAAGTTCAATCCTTGCCGCGCCCACCATTTTTGAATTTCTGATGCGGGCGGACCAGGCCATGAAAGTACGTAACTCACTTCGATCCCTGAAGAACCGCCACCCCGCGTGCCGCGTCGTGCGACGCAAGGGCCGCATCTACGTGATCAACAAGGTCCAGAAGCGCTTCAAGGCGCGTCAGGGCTGATCCAGAAGCCTTTCGGGGTTTCAACTTTCGAGCCTGCCTCTCCGGAGGCGGGCTTTTTCATGTTCGGGACCACGCTTCGGGGTTGACCATGTTGATCGGCGCGCCCGCGTCATAGGCGACGATCTGGTCGAAGATGTCCCTGAATTGCATGTCCAGTTCCTCGCGCGTGACGAAGCCGATATGCGGGGTGGCGATGACGCGCGCGTGACGGATCAGCGGGTCGGTCGTCGTCGGTTCCTCGTCGAACACGTCGAGCGCCGCCATCCCGGGCCGCCCCGCATCGAGCGCGGCGAGCAGGGCGCCGGGCGCGATCAGGGCCGCGCGGGCGGTATTCACCAGGATCGAGTCGCGCTTCATCGCGCCGAGGTCGCCCGCCGTGACCATCCCCCGCGTCTCCGGCGTCAGGCGCGCGTGGAGCGTGACGATATCGGACTCGGCAAAGAAGGCAGCCCGATCCGGCACCACGGCGTGACCGTCCGCAAGCGCCGCCTCGCGAGACCCGTCCCGCCCCCGGACGACCACCTCCATCCCGAAGGCCCGCGCGTATCCCGCGACGATCCGGCCGATCTTGCCGTAGGAGAGGATGCCCAGCCGCTTGCCCCGCGCCGTACGCCCGACCCCGGTTTGCCACTGCCCGGCCTTCAGCGCCGCGTTCTCGGCGGGGATATTGCGCAGGGCGCTCAGGATCAGCGCGAAGGTATGCTCGGCGGCGGCGACGTTCGGCGCGCCCGGTCCCTTGCGCGAGCAGACGAGAATCCCCGCTTTCGTACAGGCTTCCACGTCGATATGCGGGTGCACGCCGCGCTGGCTGACGAGTTTCAGGTCCGGCAGGCGCGCGATCAGATCGGCGGTGACGGGCGTGCGCTCGCGGAAGAGGACGAGAGCCTCGACCCCGCCGAGCCGGTCAGCAAGGCTGGCCGCATCCTCGACATGGTCGGTATGCACCGTCACGTCATGCCCCGCGAGCGTCTCGAAGCAGGGAAGCGTGCGCAGGGTGTCGAACCAGTCGTCGAGAATGGCGATCTTCATGGGCGTTCTCTTCCAGCGTTCTGCGACCGGTCGAAAGGGTACGATGCGGCTTGCCGCCAGGACAACGGCTTTTGTACCGTCGTCCGAACGACAAGAACCCGGGCGACCGTCATGGCCACCCGGGTTTCATCCGTTGCGTCTACTTCGTTCAGATGAAGCTTTCGGGGATGATGATCGTGTCGCCCGGCAGCAGGGGCCGGTCGGCGGCGATATCGCCCTTGCGGACCAGATCGTCGAGGCGCAGGCGGTAGGACGTCTTGTCCAGCCCCTCGCGGCGCACGAGGACCGCCGAGTTGCCGTCGGCGAATTCCGTCAGGCCGCCGACCGAGATGATGACGTCCAGCACGGTCATGCCGCTGCGATACGGCAGGGAGGACGGGTTGACCGCCTGTCCCAGAATCTTGATCTGCTGGCGCGGATCGCCGGGTCCGTCGACGCGGGCGATGACCGTGACGATCGGGTCCTGCACGTAGGCGCGGAGCTGGTCCTCGATATCGCGGGCCAGTTCGGTGGGCGTCTTACCCGCCGCCGGCATGTCCTCGATCAGCGGCATCGAGAAGCGACCGTCGGGCCGGATCGGCACGGTGGTCGACAGTTCCGGCGAGCGCCAGACGAAGATCTGCACCGTCTCGCCGGGGCCGAAGCGATAGTTCGGGGCCGTGGTCCCCGCACTCGTCGCGCGGGTATCGATCCCCAGCGTTCCGGTATCGGGAGCGGAGGTCAGCTGCGAGGAAACGGTGTTGCAGGCGCCGAGTGCGAGGCACAGCATCAGCGAGGCGAAAAGGCGAATCAGGGTCATGAACGGACCTTCCATCGGTCAGGCGGGTTGACGCGATCCTACGGGACCGGGCTTAAGGCTTGGCAAACTTGCGGGCGGAAGCGCTCCGCGGATTGCCGCATCGATCGAGGAAACGGGTGCAAGAACCCCGCCAACCCGCGTGACGAACCACGAGATGATCGAGTCGAGGGCGTCCAGCAGCGCGTCGCGCTCCGCTTCGTCCCGGGCATAGACCGTGGCGCCGGGCAGCAGCGTCGAGGAATGCAGCGAGAGCGTCAGCACCCGCTCGCCATCCCCGACGAGAGCGGAGATCAGCCGCTTCATCTCCGTCACTCCCGTCCCTTCCGGTGTCAGGCGCGCACGTTCGAGCAGACGGGTATGGGCAAGAAGACCCGGGAGGTGGAGCGTCCGCGCATGGCGATCGTCGAGCAGGGGCGCGATGGACGGGCCAAGGGCACGCAGCGCGCCGGAGAACCCCGTCGTCACCGGCAGACTGAGAAGACGCCGCTCCGCATCGGCCCAGAACGGGCGATTGTGCCAGCCGTAGAACGTCGGCCCGCCCTGCTCCGAAAATCGCGAATGGGGCGCGACGGACAGGTCGGTCGTGTAGCCCGCCTCGACCAGCGCATCGAACGTGGCGGCGCCGATGCCGTAGCGTCCGGTCCGAAAAGCGGTCGGGCGCTCCCCGGCGTTTTCCATGATGGTTTCCGTCAGGGTCCGGATCTTGGCCCGCTGCAAGGCGTCCGGCAGGTTGCAGGTGAAGGAGTTGGCGCAACTCACCGATTCGCGGTCGGGGGGCGTGACCCAGGGGTGCAGATGCGCCCCGATCTGGCAGGCGCCCCGGTCCCGTGTCTCGCGCAGCCAAGCCATCGCCGAGGCGTCGGACGCGACCGGGTGATCGATCACGTAGAGGGGCGCGGCGCCGTGGCGGTCCAGGATCGACTGGAGATGCGGCAGTTCGCGCAGGTTGCGCGTTCCCCGCGCCAACCGGGAGAACGGGGCGTTCCAGTCGAATTCTTCCTCCGTATCGACGACGACCGCGAGGGTCGGCGCCATACCGTCGGGAAGGGTCGCCTTGACGTATCGGGCAGGGTCGAGGGGCACGGTCATCCTTTCGGACAATACGGATTGTCGCTTGGCATAACCGCTGATTTACCAAGGACGCGTTAAGCTGATCCCGCCCCGGCCCGAAACGCGACCGGCCCCGGGGCGTGTTTCGATTCCTGCCCCGTCGCCCCGACACGACCGCCCGGAGACCGCGCGATGCCCCCGTTTTCAAGCAACCTGACCGCGATTCCCGATATCGCAACACTCGCGGCCCGGTGGCAGGCGCTGGAGGAGCGCGCCGGGGCGAGTTTCTTCCTGTCCTGGACGTGGATCGGGGCGTGGGTCGCGGAACTCGACAATCCGCCTCACCTGCTGGCCATCACCGATTCGCAAGGACGCGACGTCGCGCTCGGCCTGTTCGTGGAGACGGTGGAGCGGCGCCGGGGCCTGAAGGTGCGCCAGATGCGACTGCACGATACCGGCGAGACGGCGCGCGACGCGATCACCATCGAGTACAATTCGCTGCTCTGCGAGCGCGGTATGGAAGCCGCCGCCTGGCACGCTGCCCTGAACGCCCTGCGCCGCCAGGGCGGGTGGGACGAGGTCGTGGTCAGTGGCGCGACGGATGCGACCGTCGACGTGCTGGACGGTCTGGGCCTCGGGGTCCATCGCCGGGCCGAGACATCCTCGGCCCGAGTCGACCTGACCGCCCTGCGCGTGCAGGGCGTGGCGGATGCCGACGGCTACGTCGCGACACTGGGCAAGAACGCGCGCCAGCAGATACGCCGCTCGATGCGCCTCTATGCCGAGCGGGGGCCGCTGCGGCTCGACGCCTGCACCGATGTCGAGGCGTTCTTTGCCGAACTCGGAGAGCATCACGAGGCGAAGTGGCGCGCGGTCGGGGCGTCGGGCGCGACGGTCAATGACGATTACATGGCGTTCCACCGCCGCATGATCGCCGATGCCCTGCCCCGGGGCGAAGTGGAACTGCTGCGCGCCAGTGCGGGGGGCGAGGGGTTCGGCTGGCTCTACAATTTCGTGTCGGGGGGGCAGGTCCTGTTCTACCTCAGCGGCTTTCGCGCCGAAGAGGACAACCGCCTGAAACCCGGTCTCGTCACCCACGCGCTGGCCGTCGAACGGCATCTGCGCGACGGGGCGGCGGTCTACGATTTCATGGGCGGGACGAATCGCTACAAGACCAGCCTCGGACAGCCGGGGCCGGACATCCTCGCCGTATCGCTGCGCCGACGGGTGCCGGTGCTGCTGCTGGAAGACCTGGCGCGAGGGGTCAAGGAACGGTTGCGCGGGTAGCGCCCGCGCCCCGCGAATCGACCGACTCGCCGAAGACGCGCAGTACCCCCTCGACCGTCTCGTCCCACGAGAACCGTTCGGCATAGGCGCGGGTGGCGGCGCGGTCGGGCCTGTCGGCCATCAGCCGGGCGATCTGCACGCCGATATCGACGGCGTCGCGGGTCGCGAGTCGTCCGGCTTCGGGGGCGGCGACCACTTCGGGCGTGCCCCAGGCATCGGTCGCGACCACCGGCGTGCCGCAGGCCATCGATTCGAGCAGGACGTTGGCCCAGCCTTCCCGGCTGCTCGACAGTATCGAAAGGTCTGCGGCGCCGTAGAAATCGGCGAGAGCGGCGTGGGGCAGTGATCCGCTCAGACGCACGCGATCCCCGACCCCCATCGCCTCGATCCGCGCGGCCAGCGCGTCGCGCTCCGGCCCCGCCCCCGCGATTCGCAGGTGCAGGCCGGGGGTCGCGGCGACGGCGTCGATGGTCAGGTGATGGCCCTTGCGCTCGACCAGCCCGCCGACCGATACGGCCAGCGGCGCATCGCCCGGCACGTCCAGCGCATGCTTGAGGGCGGCCCGGTCGGCCACGGGCGGGCGAAAGGCGTCGAGATCGACGCCGTTGCGCAGCGTGTGGATGCGTGCCCCGTCCGCCCCCAGCCCGATCATCTCGGCGCGCAGGGCCTCGCAGACGGTAATCGACGCCTCGGCCCGGTTCGCGGCGGCGAGGATCGCGCGGGTCGCCGTCTCGCTGACGGTCGGGATCAGGTTGATATCCGTCCCCCGCGCCGTGATGGTCAATGGCAGGTCGAGCGCATCGGCCAGCCGCGCGGCGGCGACCCCGTCGGGGTAGAAATAATGCGCGTCGATCAGGTCGAACGGCCCGGTCTCCTCGATCAGTCGCCGGGCGCAGCGGGCCAGCGCAGCGTGGTACAGCGCGGGCTGGACCCGCATGCCCACCTTGGGGATCGTGCCGTAGCGCGGATGCTCGATGCGGATACCGCGCCGCTCCTCCCGCGCCGGAACGCGGGCGAGATCGGCATAGGCGCCGAAGACCTTGGCCGTGCTGGGGAACCACGGTACCGGCGCGATCACCGTCACCTCGGCCCGCCCCGTCGCGTGGACGCGCGCCATGCGGTTCTCGACGAAGATGCCGTGGTTGGGCTGGGCGGCGTTGGGATAGAGCGACGTGACGGTAAGGACGCGCATGGGCGGACCTCCTCAACGGGAAAATCAGGGCCGACGTCGCCGGGTGGACGGATCGGGGCGGCGGTCGCGCTTGCCGCTGGCCTTCGTCGATGCCTTCGTCGTCTTCCCCTTGGACACGGGTCGGCGATTGCGCCGGTTCACCGTGTCGTGCTTGCGCTCGACCGTCCGTTCGGACCAGCCGCGCAGGGCGAAAAGCCCCGTCGCGGGGTCGGCGGCGTCGTCGCGGGGCAGCGACCACCACGCGATCAGGATCATCGCCCCCACCGCGCTCGCCAGCATCAATCCGCCGATCATGATCGTCCTCCCGTGGTTGACGCGCCCTTAAGGATACAGCGCCTAGGCATGACGGGAGAGTGACCCCCGGCGGGTTAATGAAGTCTGACGTTCGACCGAAAGGCGACCCATCCATGCGCGACATCGTGATCCTCGTCGGCATCCTCGCCCTCATCCCCATGATTCTCAGGCGGCCCTATATCGGCGTGCTCGCCTGGACATGGATCGCCCTCCTCAACCCGCACCGGGAAGCGTTCGGCTTTTCCACCTCGCTGCGGCCCAACCTCGTCATCGTGCTGGTCACGTTGATCGCATTCGTTATCTCCAGCGAGCGCAAGAGCTGGCCGGGGGGTACGGTGGCGGCGACATTCCTCGCCTTCATCGGATGGACGACGCTGACTGCGGTGATGTCGCCGGACCGCGAAGCGTCGTTGCTGTTCTACAACGATTTCGTCGTGAAGATGGCGCTTCACATGGTCATCCTGCTGATCGTCATCAACACGCCGCATCGCATGGTGTCGCTGGTCTGGACCTACGGCCTCTCGCTCGGCTACCACGCTGTGAAGATCGGGCTGGTCACGGTCTATAGCGGTTTCGTCATCGGGCGCTATACCGGCTTCGGCCCTGCCGACACGATGATCGACGACCGCAACCACTTCGCCATCGCCATGCTGATGCTCGCCCCGCTTCTCTTCTTCCTGTGGAAGCACGCGGATCACCGAATCATGCGCACCGCCGCGATGATCGGCATGGCGATGTGCTTCCTCGCCGTCATCGGGTCGTTCTCGCGCGGGGGGATGATCACGATGGTGGTCATGGGCTTCTTCCTGTGGACCAAGACGAACAGCAAGATCGTCAGCGGCACGCTGATGGGCGTGCTGGCCCTGCTCGCCGTCATGTTCTCGCCCCCCGAATACAAGGACCGCATCGCCACCACCTTCGCCCAGTTCTCGGAGAAGGAAAGCGCCTATGCCGATGATACCAAGCTGGACGAATCGTTCTGCCTGCGCGTCGCCAACTGGCAGTTGGGGTGGGACATGACGCTCGACAGCCCGGTCTTCGGCCACGGCCTGCGCTCGATCCAGAACAAGGAGATCGCGACGGACTTCCTGAACGAGCGGCACGTCTGTTCCGACAGCCCCAAGTACAAGGTGCGTGCGGCGCATAACATCTACGTCGAGGTACTGACCGATTCGGGCTTCCCGGGCCTCTTCCTGTTTCTCGCCGTGCTGGTGGGGTCGTGGTTCTCCTGCGGCCGAATTGCCCGCATGGCGCGGGGGCGCGCGGATCTGCTCTGGGCGCATGATCTGGCGCTGATGATGCAGGTTTCGTTGACGGCCTACGCCATCGGCGGGATCCTGCTGTCGCTGGCCTATTACGACGGATATTTCATCATCGTCTGCATGATCGTCGCCCTTCGCGGCATCGTCCGCGAAGCCGTGGGCGAAGCGGAGCCGAGGCGCGGGGCGGCGAGGCAGAAGAAGCGACGACGGCACGCGAGCGCGGCGACCCCGGCGGAGTAGAGCAAGGACGGCTTTCGGGACGATCCGTATCGAAACCTGACAAGCCGCCCGCTACGCCAACACTCGCGACAGCCCCTTTCCGGGCGGTTCTGCGGCCTCGCCGCTGTCTGGCACCGCCCTTGCAAATCCCTTCGGTATCTCCACCCCTTCCGGGAAGGTACCGAACAGATGATGACCGCCCTGCGCAACACCGCCGCCGATACGCTGCTCCGCTTCACCCGCGAGGGGAACGGTTCCATCGCGACGATGACGGGGATCCTCTTTCCGGTTTTCCTCCTCGCGGCGGGCGGCGCGACCGACATCACCCGCGCCCAGACCATCGAGGCGAAGGCGCAGCAGACCCTCGATGCCACCGTGCTCTCCATGGCGCGCTCGGGCATGACCGATGCCGAGATCGAGGCCGAGGGGCCGAGGGTCTTCACCTCCTGGATCACCGCGCGCAAGGTCGACGCCGACATCGCCGGAACCGTCTTCACGGCGCGCAAGACCGGCGCGGCACCCGGACAGCCCGGCCTCATTACCGCCAATGCGACTATGACGTCGAAAACCTATTTCCTCGGCCTCTTCGGCCACGAGACCCTGGATATCGCGATCAATTCGAGCGCGCAGAAACCCAATCCCCTGCCCTACGAAATCTCGCTGGTGCTCGACGTGAGCGGCTCGATGAACGAGATGCTGAACGGTCGCCCGCGCATCGACCGCATGAAGGAAGCCGCCACCGGAATGCTCGACGAGATCGAGCGCCAGTCGGCGGGCCGGGCCGCTCCGGCGATCTCGCTCGTTCCCTACTCGACCTCGGTGAATATCGGCGATCTGGGCACCGACCTGCTGGCCGGGGTATCCGTCTCCGGCGCGGTCGCACCGTTCGCGGGGGATGACGTGTGGGCCGCCGAACGACTGCGCGGTCCCCGGGGCGACGGCTACGACCTGAGCGACGACAGCCCGGCAAGCGCGCCGGTCCCCTTCGTCACGGGTATCGAAATCGCGGACGCGACGCCGACCTCGCGGCTTCAGGGGCCGAGCACGATCCCGTCGGTCTATCGCAACGCCATCGCCGGGATGCGGGCCGAAGGGTGGACGGCGGCGCATATGGGCATGATCTGGGGCGTCTACGCGCTCTCGCCCAACTGGTCCTCGGTCTGGTCCACGAAGCCGCGCCCCCATGGCGAGGCGAGGAAGGTGATCGTCGTGCTGACGGACGGCGCGTTCAACACGACTCACGCCATAGGCGACCGCTCCACCGATGACGGCGAGACGTCGAACCGCTATTTCCAGTCGGCCTGCGACCTCGCCAAGACCCGGGGCATCACGATCTACACCATCGCGCTGGCCCTCGACGCCACCAGCGAAGCGCGCCTCGCGGCCTGTGCCGATGGCAGCGGCGGCGGCATGTTCCCGGCCAAGGACGCCAAGGGGCTGACGGATGCGTTTAAGAACATCGCCAAGGATCTGGGCGGCCTGCGCCTGTCTAGCTGATCCGCTTCAGGCCCCGAAAACCCTGCCCCCCGGTCCCGGTCGGACACCGGGGCGCAGGCGCGTATAGGCGATCTCGTCGACGGGGATCGGGTTGGCACCGGGGGCCTTGGCGAACAGCACCGCCTCCGCGATATCCGCGTAATCGCCCAGGAAATGCACGGCGCTCTTGATGGCGAGAATTCTCTGCGCCAGCGGGTCGATGCCGAAGGCGGTGAACATCGCCCGGTCCGCATTCTGGCACCGCGCCGACCCGACGACGACCCGCACATCGGCCCGGTCGTGCAGCAGGCGCAGGCACGCACTCGGCCCGACCATGGCGGTCGATCCGCCGTACATCGGGCCAGTGAAGGGAAAGACGCCGTCCGACAGGCGCTCGACCACCGCCTCGATCTCGATGGCCGGGCCGCCGCTGGCCGCATCGGACCCGCCGAGCGAGACGGCGATGCGCGCGCCCTCCCCCGCCGCATGGGCCTGCGCCGCCGTTGCCGCATCCCAGAACATCGACAGCGCCGCCCCCCGCGCCCCTTCGTCGAGCAAGGCGCGGAGAAGGCCGGTACTATCGCCCACACCCCCCGCGCCGGGGTTGTCCTGCGGGTCGGCGATGACGACGGGACGGGTCGCTTTCCCGGAAAGATGCATCGCCCGGCGCACCGCGTCCCGCGCCGGGATCAATGGATCGTGGAACGCGGGTTCGGCCTCGGCCAGTGCGGCCACCATCGCATCCGCCGCCCGGTCGGTCGCCGCTCGGTCCGTGCCGTAGGCGAAGACCGACATCCCGGTATCGGGCGTATCGGCGGGCGGAAATCCGATGGAGAGATCGACCGACCTCACGCCCTCCCTCTCCAACCCCGGCAACATGCCGTAGAGCCGGTCGCACGGCGCGTTCATGGTCGACTGCGCGGTCATCGGCACGATGTAGTCGATCTGTCGCCACGCCCGCGCGAACGGCTCGCCCCGGTCGAGCAGGTCGCAAAGCAACCGCCACGCCCGCGCCCCCGTCTCCGCCATGTCGAGATGCGGATAAGTGCGGTAGATCGAGACGCAGGAGGTCCGCTCGAAGAAGGCGCGCGAGAGGTTGCCGTGCAGGTCGAGGCTGACGGCGACGGGCAGGTCGGGACCGACAACCTCGCGGATGCGGCGCAGCAACTCGGCCTCGCCATCGTCATGCGCGCGCGTCGCCATCGCCCCGTGCAGGTCGAGATAGACGGCATCGAGCGGCCCGGCGGCGGCGATACGCGCCATCATCTCCCCCGCGATCCGGTCGAACGCATCCTCGGTCACGTACCCGGCGGGTTCGGCGGAGGCCCAGAGCAGCGGGACGAGGTCGCATTGCCCCCGCGCCGCCTCGAAGAATCCGGCGATGGGGATATTGGTCCCCGCGAACACGTCGAAGATCGCCGCGCCGTTCGTCTGGGCGGGCCACGCCCCCGGCGTCTGGAAATCGTGCCACTCGGTCGGGAGCGGGCAATACGTGTTCGTCTCGTGCTGAAACCCGCCGATGGCGATGCGCCGCATCTCGCTCAGGCGTCCAGCTCGCTGTCCCAGTAGAGATAATCCATCCAGCTATCGTGCAGGTGGTTGGGCGGGAACTTGCGACCCGTGTTCTGGAGCTGCATCGCCGTGGGGCGAAACGCCTTGCGCCGCAGGCTCATGTTGCTCTTCGACAGGCTGTGATTCGCCTTGCGCAGGTTGCAGGCCGAACAAGCGGCCACCACGTTCTCCCACGTCGTGCGCCCGCCGCGCGAGCGGGGGATGACATGGTCGAAGGTGAGATCCCCCTGAACGCCGCAATACTGGCACGAGAACTCGTCGCGCAGGAACAGGTTGAACCGCGTGAAGGCCGGATAGCGCGACGGCTGCACGTATTCGCGCAAGCTGACGACGCTCGGCAGGCGCATGGCGCGGGTCGGGCTGTGCACTTCGGTGTCGTATTCCGAGACGATGTTGACCCGGTCGAGGAACACGGCCTTTACCGCATCCTGCCACGGCCAGATCGACAGCGGGAAATAGGACAGCGGGCGATAATCCGCGTTGAGGATCAGCGCGGGATGGTCGCGAAAAGCCGTGCGGGGTTGCACCCGCTGCGTCAGGCTTTCGATGGTGGCCAATTCCGCTTTCATAACCCCGTCCTCTCCGTCGATTGCGGTGAGGCTACATGTGGACCGGGGTGCGGTCAATTACCCAAGATGTGTCTTGCCGAACAGGGATGCGAGCGACGAAATCCCGAAGCCGACCGCACTGGCCGCGACGATGGACGGCCCGGCGGGGGCATCCCATGCGAAGGCAGCGACGAGGCCCAGAGCGGTCGCCACGACCCCGATCAACCCGGCGGACACGGCCATCCGCTCCGGCGTGGTCGCGAAGGGACGGGCGGTCGCGGCGGGAATGATGAGCAGCGCCGTGACCAGCAGCGCCCCGACCACGTCGATCGCCATGGCCACCAGCACCGCGACGGCCAGCATCAGGACGAGGCGTTCCCGCGCCGGATGGATGCCCTCGGCCCGCGCGAGATCCTCGCTGACGGTCGCGGTCAGGAGCGCGGGCCAGCGCCACGCGAGCAGCGCGACCAGCAGCAGCGCCCCCGCCCAGATCGCCCCGATCTCCCCGTCGGTGACGAGCAGGACGTCGCCGAACAGGTACCGGTGCAGATCGACCCCCTTCTGCCCCGTCCATGCCAGCGCCAGCACGCCGAAGGCCAGCGCCGAATGCGCCGCGACCCCCAGCAGCGTATCGACCGCCAGCCCCCGCCCCGCAAGGAACGTGACCGCCAGCGCCATTCCCGCCGCCGTCGCCAGCACCCCCACCGGCATCATCGTGTCGAGCGCCAGCGACAGCGCGACGCCGAGGATGGCCGCATGGGCCGTCGCGTCGCCGAAATACGCCATCCGCCGCCACACGACGAAGCACCCCAGCGGCCCCGCCGCCAGCGCGATCCCCGTCCCCGCGAGCAGGGCGCGCAGGAAGAATCCGTCGAAGATCACGGGTGTTCTCCATGGTCGTGCGAGTGCTCGTGATGATGGTCGTGCTCGTGCTGGTAGAGGGCGAGCGCGCCCCGGGTGCCGTGGCCGAACAGCGCGCGGTATTCGGGCGCTTCCGACACGGCGGTCGGCGCCCCTTCGCAGCAGATATGACCGTTGATGCAGATGACGCGGTCCGACGCGCTCATGACGACGTGCAGGTCATGGCTGACCATCAGCACCGCGCATCCGAGGCGTTGACGCACCCGCTCGATCAGCAGGTAGAACGCCGCGACGCCCGGCTGGTCGAGGCCCTTGGTCGGTTCGTCCAGCACGAGGATATGCGGGTCGGTCAGCAGGGCGCGGGCGAGCAGGACGCGCTGGAACTGCCCCCCCGACAATGCCGTGATCTGGCGCGCCGCGATCGTGTCCGGTAGGCCGGTTTCGGCGAGGGCGGCGGCGACGGCCCGCGCATCGCGCCGCACCGGTAGCGACAGGAACCGCGCGACGGTCAGCGGCAGGGTCGGGTCGATATGCAGCGTCTGCGGCACGTAGCCGATGCGCAGCCCCGCCCGCCGCGTCACGGTGCCCTTTGCCGGGGCGAGCGCTCCGACCAGCGCACGCATGAAGGTCGATTTCCCGGACCCGTTCGGCCCCACGACCGTCACGATCTCGCCCTCGCGGATCGCGAAATCGACCCCGTGCAGGATCGTGCGCCCGTCGAGGCGGATGGTCAGGTCCTCCGTCGCGATCAGGGTCATGGCGCGCGGCATCCGGGGCAGAGACCCTGCGCCTCGATCACCGCTTCCTCGATCTCGAACCCCAGATTCCGGGCATCGCGGGCCAGCGCTCCCCGCTTGGGCGCGCTCGCGGTTTCGGCGACCCGGTTGCAGGCACGGCAGATGAGAAACGCGGGCGCTTCGCATTCGTCGGGTCGGTGACAGGCGACGAAGGCGTTGAGCCGCTCGATGCGGTGCACCAAGCCATGACCGACCAGAAAGTCGAGCGCGCGATAGGCGACAGGCGGCTGGGCGGCGTGCCCCTCCTCCCGCAGCCTCTGCAACACGTCGTAGGCGCCGAGCGCGACATGCGATTCGAGCAGAAGTTCGAGCACGCGGCGGCGAACGGGGGTGAGACTCCCCTCGCATGTCGCCTCGGCCTGCGCCAGCGCGCGAGCGCGACAGGCGCCGTGGTCGTGCCGTTCGAAGGGATCGGGGGAAGGCATCTTTCACCACTTGTCATGTTATACTATAACACCTATAGCCCGACGGATGAACAAGCAAGGGGGATTGCAATGCGCTGGATGATCGTCGCGGGAACGCTGTGGACCGGAACCGTCGCCGCCGAGACGCCGACGGTGGTGGCCGACATTCCACCCGTCCATTCGCTGGTCGCGCAGGTGATGGCGGGCGTGGGCGAGCCGGTCCTGCTGCTCGATGGCAGCGCCTCGCCGCACGGGGGAAGCCTGCGCCCGTCACAGGCGCGCGCTCTGACCGGCGCCGATCTGGTCGTCTGGACCGGGGCCGCGCTGACGCCGTGGCTCGACGGGGCGATACCGGTCCCGGGGGGGCTGACGCTGCTGGAGGTGGAGGGGACGCATCGCCTCGACCTGCGCGAAGGCGGAATGCTGGGGCACGACCATGATCATGGCCATGCCCACGAAGACGAGGAACACGAGGACGAGGAGGCGGTCGATCCCCATGCCTGGCTGGACCCGGCCAATGGGCGGCTCTGGCTCGACGCCATCGCGTCGGCCCTCTCGACCATCGACCCGAAGAACGCGGATCGCTACACCGCGAATGCAAAGGCGGGTGCCGGGGAGATCGAGGCGGTCGAGGCGCGAATCGAGGCCATGCTCGCTCCGGTGGAAGGACGCGGTTTCGCCGTCGCGCATGATGCCTTCCACTATTTCGAGGATCGCTTCGGACTGAACGCCGCCACCGCCCTGACCGCCGGAGACGGGGACGAGGCCGGGCCGCGCAGGACACGGGACGTGCGCGCGCGGTTGATGGAAGGCGACATCGCCTGCCTCTTCGACGAACCGGGCGGTCGCACCGCCGAGCGCATCGCCGCCGGAACACCGGTCAAGGTCGTCCGGCTCGACCCCCTCGGCTCGCGGATGGAGACGGGCGCCACGCTCTACCCCGCGCTGCTCGAAAGCATGGCGCGGGAGATCGCGGGTTGCCTCGGCGGGTCGTAGCCGTCAGGTCATCACGTCTGGTTCCGCCCGGCCCAGCAGAGGCTCGATCCGCGCAAGCGCATGGACGGCGTCCCGCACGTCGGCCAGCGCCTCCTGCGGGTCGCGCGCGTGATCGCCATGCTCGGCCACGTACTGCTCCAGATAGACGCGCAGGGTCGCCCCTTCCGTCCCCGTACCCGACAGGCGCAGCACCGCCCGCGCCCCGCCCTCGAAGGACAGGCGCAGCCCCTGCCCCTCGCTCAGCGATCCGTCGACCGGGTCGCGATACGAGAACTCGTCCGCCGCCGCGACGGTCAATCCCGAGAAAGATTGCCCCGGCAGGTCGGCCAGCTTGCCGCGCAGATCGTCCATCAGCGTGTTCGCCGCCTCGCTCGAAACCGCCTCGAAATCGTGGCGCGAGTAGTAGTTGCGGCCGTAGGTGCCCCAGTGGTCCGCCATGATCGCCGCCACCGATTCCCGCCGTTCCGCGAGGATGTTGAGCCACAGGAGGACCGCCCACAGCCCGTCCTTCTCGCGCACGTGGTCCGACCCCGTCCCCGCGCTCTCCTCGCCGCAGATCGTGACTTTCCCGGCATCGAGCAGGTTGCCGAAGAACTTCCACCCTGTCGGCGTCTCGTAGCTCTCGATCCCGAGTTTCGCCGCCACCCGGTCGCTCGCCCCGCTGGTCGGCATGGACCGCGCGACCCCGGCGAGGCCGCCCTTGTAGCCCGGCGCCAGATGCGCATTGGCGGCGAGGACGGCGAGGCTGTCGGACGGGGTGACGTAGACGCCGCGCCCGACGATCATGTTGCGGTCGCCGTCCCCGTCGGACGCCGCCCCGAAATCGGGCGCGTCATCGGCCATCATGATATCCATCAGCGCCTTGGCCCAGACGGGGTTCGGGTCGGGGTGCCCGCCGCCGAAATCCTCCGACGGAACGCCGTTCATCACCGTCCCTTTCGGTGCGCCGAGCGTCCCCTCGAGGATCGCGGTCGCATACGGCCCGGTGATCGCGTGCATCGCGTCGAAGCGCATGGTGAAACCGGTTCCGAACAGCGCGCGGATCGCGTCGAAATCGAACAGTGTCTCCATCAGCGCGGCGTAATCCGTCACCGGGTCCACCACCGTCACCGTCATGTCGCCTAGGGTCGCCGTGCCGATTTCGCCCAGATCGATATCGGGCGCATCGAGCGTCTTGTAGCTGTCGATGCCGCGCGTGCGGTCGTACATCCTGGCCGTCACACCTTCGGGCGCGGGGCCGCCGTTCGGCATGTTGAACTTGATCCCGAAATCCTCGTCGATCCCGCCGGGGTTGTGGCTGGCAGAGAGGATGAACCCACCATCCGTCTCGTTCAGGCGAATGAGATGCGAGGCAGCGGGCGTCGAGAGCAACCCGTTCCGCCCTACGATAACCCGCATGGCACCGTTCGCCGCCGCCATCTTCAGGATCGTCTGGATCGCCGCCCGATTGTGGTAGCGTCCGTCCCCGCCGACCACCAGCGTCTTGCCCGCGCCCCCGTCGATGGCATCGAACACCGACTGAACGAAGTTTTCGAGATAGCCCGGCTGCATGAAAACCCGCGTCTTCTTGCGCAGGCCCGAAGTGCCGGGCTTTTGCCCTTCGATCGGCGTCGTCGCGACGGTCTGGATGGTCATGGGGTCTCTCCTCCGGCTGTATCGCGGCCCCTGCCGCATTCCTTCATCATTGCGCCCACGGCGTCTAGGTCGAGGGCGGTGTCGAAATCCTCCACCGCGACGGGCATCCGGCGGCGCCAGTTGGGGTGTTCGTCGATGGTGCCGGGCAGGTTCTGCGCCTCCACCCGGTTGCACAGGTCATCGAGCTGGATCGACACCATCGCCACCGGGGACGCGGCCATGGAGCGGTGAATCCCGTCCCGGAAGGCCGCGAAACCGGACGCCTTGCCATCGGCAAGGGTCGCGACATCGGCCCCGCGCTGCTCATGCGCGGTCGCCTTCTCCGCATCCTTGATCCAGCCGAGCCGGTGCCACCAGTCGACATCGCGCCCCTCGCGATAGCCGCGTATCGTCGGCGTGTCATGGGTGCCGAAGCACAGCAGGCTGTTGCGGCGCAGGGTATCGGGCGCGCGAAAGACGCCCGCGTCGTCCTTCTCGTATTGCAGGACGGAGTAGCTGTAGAACCCCCGCTCCTCCAGCGTCTCGCGAAAGCCCTCCGGCACCAGCCCCAGATCCTCGCCGATCACCACCGTCCCGGCGCGCTCCGCTTCGATGGCGACCATGGCCAGCAGCGCCTCGAAAGGTTGACGGATATAGCCGCCCGGACTGCCATCATCGGGGATCCAGTAGCTGCGGTTGAGGCCGAGCACATGATCGATGCGCAGCATGCCCGCCCGCCGCATCGTCGCCGCCACGATCCGGCGCAGGGGGCGGTAATCCTGCCCCGCGAGAGGGGTCGGCGCATAGGCGGCGAGCTGCCAGTTCTGGCCCCCGGGGCTGAGATGGTCGGGAGGCGCGCCGAGCGACACGCCCCGCGCCGTCGCCCCCTGCTCGCACCAGCTTTCGGCACCGCCGCGCCGGGGTCCGACAGCAAGGTCGAGGTACAGCCCGAGCGCCATTCCCGCCCCGCACGCACCGTCCTGCGCCGCCGCGATCCGGGCATCGGCGATCCATTGCAGCCATTGGTGAAAGCGGATGCGGTCGGCGTGTTCGCGCTCCGCCGCCGCGATGCTGCCCGGTTCGCGCCGTTGCAGCGCGGCTGGCCATTCGCGCCAGTCGTCCCCATGTGTCTCGCTCAACGCCTCGTAGAGCGCGAAGGTCGCGAGCGGTTCGCCCGTAATGGCGCAGAAAGTGGAGAAGTCTCCATGTTCTGCCCCGTCCGCCTTCGCCTCGAACTGCGCATGGAGCGCTTCGAGCCGCCCACGATGCGCCTCGCCGAACCCCGCATAGTCGATGAGGTCGCCCGCATCCACTGCTCCCCCTCCGTCCGTTACGATGTAGCGGGTATCGAGAAAACCGCGATGGGAAGGCGAGTAGGGGCTGATCGTCACCCGGTCGCTCCACCCCAGCGCATGGACCGGGTTGATGCCGAGAAAATCGGCCCCGCACGCACCGAACGCCCTCGCGGCCCGCTCCAGATCGGCGAAGCCGCCGACCCCGCCATTGCGATCGCTCCGCAGACCGTAGAGCGCGGCGGTCGCGCCCCAGATTCGCGGCTTTCCGGCCATCACCTCGACCGACGGACAGGAAGGCGGCGCCGCGATCACGCGTACCCGTTCCCGCTTCCCGCCCCGCGTCACCGTCAGGGAATGCACCCCCGATGGCAGGGGCGGCAGGTCGATGCGCCCTTCGCGCGCGGCCCCTTCGGCCACGACCGTATCGAGCGCATCTTCGCATGTCAGGTGCCAGTCGCAAGCACCGTCCACGGCCATGCCCGACGCCGCCCCCCGCTCCACGACGATCTCGTGCGGGCAGAAGCGATCCCGCGCCTGCGCCCGATGCGCCGCGAGCGCTTCGGCCACCATCGCATCGTTGTCGAGCGCGAGACCGTTGGCGCGCAGCAGCGCCGTCTTCGTCTCGGGCGATGCGGACCGCGTCTCGCCCGACAGGTCGCGAAAGCTCGTCAGGATACCATGCGCCGCGGCCAGCGCATCGAGGGGGGACGGCACGGTCATTTCCGGTCCGTCAGCGTGAAGGCAACGACCGAACTGCCCTTGATCTTCGCCGTCGGCCCGTCACAGGTCGTCTGGCGAAACGCGGCGGCGGCGGAGGTGTCGAGACTACGCTGCCATAGGCGACCCTCGGGCGCGTCGGGCAAGGCGACCTCGGCAACGGTATCGACCCGGTTGAAGACCAGAAACACGGTATCGGCCCCTTCGTCGCCGTAGGTCGTCGCCTCGGCGGACGGGCGCAGCAGCAGACACAGATTCGACAGGTTCGGATCGTGCCAGTTCAGCTTCTTGCCGTCGAAGGCGAGCCATTCGACATCCTGCAGGCCATCATCGGACCGCCTCTCCCCGTGCAGGAACGTCGTCTGACGCAGCACGGGATGCGCCGCGCGAAACCGCGACAGCCCCCGCGCGAAGGTCAGCATCTTCGCGTCGCCTTCGGCCCAGTTGATCCAGCCGATGGGATTGTCCTGACAATAGGCGTTGTTGTTGCCGCCCTGCGAATTGACGAACTCGTCGCCCGCCAGCAGCATCGGCGTCCCTTGCGACAGGAACATCGTAGCGAGCATGTTGCGGTGGCGGCGGGTCCGGCGGCGGTTGATCGCCGTGCTGTCCGTCGGCCCCTCGACCCCGCAATTGTCGCTGTAATTGCCGTCATGCCCGTCGGCATTGCCCTCGCCATTGGCAAGGTTGTGCTTGTGGTCGTAGCGGGTCACGTCGGCGAGGGTGAAGCCGTCATGGGAAGTCAGCATGTTGACCGACGTCCACGCGCCCCGCCCGCTGTGATCGAACTGGTCCGCCGAGCCGAGCAGTCGCGCGCCCAGACCCCGGGCGCCATGCCCGTCGCCGCGCCAGTACTTGCGGATATCGTCGCGGTACCCGTCGTTCCATTCGGCGAAGACATGCGGAAAATTGCCGACCTGATATCCGCCGGGGCCGATGTCCCACGGCTCCGCGATCAGCCTGACCTTGCTCAGCATGGGGTCCTGCATCAGCGCGTCGAAGAACCCGGCGGAGCGGTCGAACCCGTGACGCTCGCGCCCCAGCGTGGTGGCCAGATCGAAGCGAAACCCGTCGATCCCCATCGCCTCGACCCAGAAGCGCAGGCTGTCGAGCACCATGCGCAGCACGTAGGGATGCGCGATGTCCAGCGTATTGCCGCATCCGGTATCGTTGGCGTAGTAGCGCGGATCGGCGTCGATCAGGCTGTAATACGATGCGTTGTCGAGGCCGCGATAGCACAGCGTCGACCCCCTCTGGTCGCCCTCCGCCGTGTGGTTGTAGACGACGTCGAGGATCACCTCGATCCCCGCGGCATGAAAGCGCCGCACCGTCTCGCGAAACCCCGCGATGCCCCCCGGCCCGAAATAACGCGGCTCCAGCGCGAAGAATCCGACGCTGTTATAGCCCCAGTAGTTGCGCAACTCCTTGGCCTTGAGGAACCCGTCATCGACGAAGGAATGGACGGGCAGCAGCTCGATCGCCGAGACGCCCAGCTTTGTCAGATGCTCGATCATCGCATCCGAGGCCAGCCCCTCATACGTGCCGCGCAGGTCGGCGGGAACGGCGGCATTCTCCATCGTCGCACCCTTGGGGTGCGCCTCGTAGATCAGCGTTTCGCTCCACCCGTTCGCCGGTCCCTCCTTCATCGGCGCGAAGAGCGCGGGGTCGGAGACGACCGATTTCGGAACGAAAGGCGCGCTGTCGCGGTCGTCGAAGGTCAGGTCGAGGTCGGACGCTTCCCCGTCATAGCCCTTGGTCGCCGGGTCGTCGGTCCAGTCGCCGTGCATCTCCCTCGTATAGGGGTCCAGCAGCAGCTTGTTTGGGTTGAACCGGTGCCCGCGGTCGGGCGCGTACTCGCCCCGCGCGCGATAGCCGTAGAGCGCGCCGGACGCTAGACCGGGTACGTAGCCGTGCCAGACCGGACCGGACCGTTCGGGCAGCGGATGGCGCGCCGTCTCGGTCGCGCCGTCGGGTGAAAAGAGGCACAGGTCGATGCCCTGCGCATTCGCCGAGAAGACCGCGAAATTGGTCCCCTCGCCGTCGAAATGAGCGCCGAGCCGGTGGGGAGTGCCGGGGCGCAGGGGAGATGTCATGAACCGTTCCGTTGCAAGGTATCGTAGAGGTCGCGATAGGCGCGGGCCGACTGATCCCACGACACCGGATGCGCCATGCCGCGCCGCAGCATCGCCTCCCACGCCTCGGGCTGGCGATAGAGGTCGCAGGTCCGCTCGATGGCCTGATCCAGCGCGAAGGCGGTGACGGGGGCGAACTGCACGCCCGTCGCGCATCCGGCCACCAGCGCGGCGTCGTTCGCGTCGATCACCGTATCGGCCAGCCCGCCCGTGCGCGCGACGACCGGCACGGTGCCGTAGCGCAACCCGTAAAGCTGCGTCAGGCCGCACGGCTCGAACCGCGAGGGGATGAGGATCGCGTCGCTTCCCCCCTGAAGCAGGTGGGACAGGGCTTCGTCGTATCCGATGATGACGCCGACCGACCCGGTGTAGCGATGCGCGGCGCCGACGAAGCGAGCTTCCATGTCCTTGTCGCCGCTGCCGAGCAGCGCCAGCTTGGCCCCGCGCCCGACGAGACCGGGGAGGGTGTCGAGCAGCAGGTCCAGCCCTTTCTGCGTGGTCAGGCGGCTAACGACGCAGAAGAGAGGGCCGTCGGTATCGGCATCGAGCGCGAAGCGTTTCTCGACCTCGGCCCGGTTCTTGCGCTTCTTCGCCAGCGTCTCGGCGGTGTAGCTTGCGGGCAGGGCCGCATCGCTCGCCGGGTTCCACATATCGGTGTCGATGCCGTTGAGGATGCCCGACAGATCGCCCCGGCGCTTGCGCAGGATGCCGTCCAGACCCATGCCGAAATCCGGCTGCATCACCTCGCGGGCATAGGTCGGGCTGACGGTCGTGATACGGTCGCAGAACGCGATGCCGGCCTTCAGAAAGCCGAGCATGCCGAAATATTCGGCACCGTCGGAGGTAAAGAGGTCGCCCGAAAGATCGAGGTTTCCGCATATTTCGGGACGGAACAGGCCCTGAAAGGCGATATTGTGGATCGTCAGGACTGAAGACGGTGCCGATGAGCCGGACTGGTGGAGATAGGCAGGAACCAGCCCCGCCTGCCAGTCATGCGCATGGACGATATCGGGCACCCATCCCGCCGCCCCGTCCATCCCGACTTGCGCGCCCATCCAGGACAGCGCGCCGAAGCGCAGGTGGTTGTCGCTCCAGTCGCGCCCGGTCGCGTCCAGATAGATATTGCCCGGTCGATCGAACAGATGCGGCGCGTCGAGGAGCAGGAGGTCCAGCCCCTCCGCCGTCACGGCCACCAACCGCGCCGGACCGCCATGCAGGTCGTCCATCTCGCGCACGACCTCTCCCTGCCCCGCCATTTCGCGCAAAGCGGGATAGGCGGGCAGCATCACGCGCACCTCCACCCCTTGCGACTTCAGAGTCAGCGGCAGGGCGCCGATGACATCGGCCAGCCCGCCCGTCTTGACGAAAGGCGCGCATTCGGAAGCGACGAACAGGACCTTCATGACGTCACAGCCTGTCGATCATCGGTTGCGTGATGAGGCAGACGCCCCCTTCGCTGCGCCGGAAACGTCTTTCGTCCTCCGTCGCATCCTCGCCCACGACCAGCCCGTCGGGGATGCGCACGCCCCGGTCGATGACGACCTTGGAAAGCTGCGCGTTGCGCCCGATTTCGGCATAGGGCATCGCGATCACGCCGTTCATCGACGAATAGGAATGCGTGCGCACACCCGTGAAGAGCAGGGATTGCTCGATCTGCGATCCCGAGACGATGCACCCGCCCGACACCATCGACGACACGGCGGACCCGCGCCGCCCCTCCTCGTTATGGATGAATTTGGCGGGGGGCATCAGCTCCGAATAGGTCCAGATCGGCCATTCGGTGTCGAACAGGTCCAGTTCGGGCTTGAAGTCCGTCAGGTCGATATTCGCCTGCCAGAACGCGTCGATCGTGCCGACGTCGCGCCAGTATGACTTCGTCTCCTCCCCGCTCAGGACGCAGGACCGGCTGAACGGATGCGCGACGGCCTTGCCCTGCGCCACGATCTGCGGGATCAGGTCGGTGCCGAAATCGTGGCTCGAGTCGGGATTCTGCCCATCCTTCTCCAGCAGGTCGTAAAGGAATTCCGCCTCGAAGACGTAGATCCCCATGCTCGCCAGCGCGAGGTCGGGATGGCCCGGCATGGCGGGCGGGTCGGCGGGTTTTTCGAGGAAGTCGATGATCTTGTCGTTGTCGTCGACATGCATGACGCCGAAGGCCGACGCCTCCCCGCGCGGCACCTCGACACAGCCGACGGTCACGTCCGCGCCGCTCTCGACATGCTGCTCGATCATCAGGGAGTAATCCTGTTTGTAGATATGATCCCCGGCGAGGATGAGCACGTATTTGGGGCCGTAGCTGCGCATGATCTCGATATTCTGGGTCACCGCATCGGCGGTCCCGGCGTACCACTGATCGTCTCCCCCCTGCTGCGAGGCGGGCAGGATATCGAGGAATTCGTTGCGCTCGGCGCGGAAGAAGCTCCAGCCGCGTTGCAGATGACGAATCAGGCTGTGGCCGCGATACTGCGTCGCCACGGCGATGCGGCGGATGCCGGAATTGACCGCGTTGGACAGCGCGAAATCGATGATCCGGCTCTTGCCGCCGAAATAGACGGCGGGCTTGGCGCGCTTGTCCGTCAGTTCCTTCAGCCGCGAGCCGCGCCCCCCCGCCAGCACGAATGCCATCGTCTGCTGCGACAGTCTCTGGAGTTCCCTCGTCATCGCTTGCCCCTCCCCCGGGTTTCGATTCATCTTGTGTCGGTCGTTGGTTGACTGCGTTCGAGTTCGAAGAACAGCGTCGAGAGCGGCGGCAGCGTCACGCGGATGGACTCCGCGCGCCCCGATGCCGCGACCGCCTCGCTGTCGACCCCGCCCAGATTGCCGCGGCCCCCGCCGCCGTACTCCTGCGCATCGGTGTTCAGCCGCTCGGCCCAGCGTCCCGCCGCGGGTACGCCGATGCGCCGGTCGCGCCGCTCGACGGGCGTGAAGTTGCACACGACCAGCATCGGCGCGGTTCCCTCCGCGCCATGGCGCACCCATGCGAAAAGCGACTCCTCGGCCGAATGTTCCTCGATCCACTCGAAACCCTCGGGCTTGCAATCGCGCTCGTGCAGCGCCGCCGACCCGCCATAGAGCGCATTCAGGTCGCGGATCAGCGACTGCACCCCGCGATGGAGCGGATTGTCGAGCAGGTGCCAGTCAAGCTCGCCGTCGTGATTCCACTCGCGCCCCTGCGCCAGTTCGTTGCCCATGAAGAGCAGCTTCTTGCCCGGATGGCCCCACATCAGACCGTAATAAGCGCGCAGGTTGGCGAACCTGTCGTCGCCGCCCCCGGGCATCTTTTCGAGGATCGACCCCTTGCCGTGCACCACCTCGTCATGGCTGAGCGGCAGGACGAAGTTTTCCGAGAAGGCGTAATGCAGGCCGAAGGTGATCTTGGAGTGATGATATTTCCGGTTGATCGGGTCCTCGGCCATGTAGGACAGGCTGTCGTTCATCCAGCCCATGTTCCACTTGTACCCGAAGCCCAGCCCCCCGGCATCGGTCGGCGCGGACACGCCCGGAAAGGCCGTCGATTCCTCGGCCACCGTCACGATGCCCGGCACTTCGCCATAGGCGACCTCGTTGGTGCGCTGGAGGAAGGAGATCGCTTCGAGGTTCTCGCGCCCGCCATGCCTGTTGGGCACCCACTCGCCATCCTTGCGCGAGTAGTCGCGGTAGAGCATCGACGCCACCGCATCGACGCGCAGCCCGTCGATATGATGCTCGCGCAGCCAGTAGAGCGCGTTGGCGACGAGGTAATTCGACACCTCCGCGCGCCCGTAGTTGAAGACGAGCGTATTCCAGTCTGGGTGGAACCCCTCGCGCCGGTCCTCGTGTTCGTAGAGGGGCGTTCCGTCGAACTTGCCCAAGCCGTGCGCGTCCTCCGGAAAGTGCCCAGGCACCCAGTCGAGGATCAGGCCGATATCGGCGGCATGGCATGCCTCGACGAAGGCGCGGAATTCCTCCAGCGTGCCGTGGCGGATGGTGGGGGCGTAGAGGCCAACGGGCTGGTATCCCCACGATCCGTCGAACGGAAATTCCGATATCGGCATCAGTTCGATATGCGTGAAGCCCATGTCCTTGACGTAGGAGACCAGCTTGTCGGCGTGTTCGCGATACGACAGCGGCCTGCCGCCTTCGTTCCAGATGCGCACCCACGACCCGAGATTGACCTCGTAGATCGAGACCGGACGGTCGATCCGCTGCGCCGCCTCCCGTCGGCTCATCCACGCATCGTCGGCCCAATCGTGACCGGCCAGCGACCGCACGACCGATGCCGTCTTCGGCGGATGTTCGGCGCCGAAGCCGAAGGGGTCGGCCTTCTGGGGCAGGAGCGCGCCGTTACGGTCGAGCAGCTCGAACTTGTACGCCTCGCCCTCACCGATATCGGGGATGAAGATTTCCCACACCCCCGTCGCCCCGCGCCGCCGCATGGGGTGACGCCGCCCGTCCCAGACGTTGAAGTTGCCGACCACCGAGACGCGGCTGGCATTGGGCGCCCAGACGGCGAAATGGGTGCCCGTGGCCCCCTCATGCGTCATCACATGCGCGCCCAGCACTTCCCAGAGGCGCAGATGCGCGCCCTCGCCGATCAGGTATTCGTCGAGATCACCGAGGACCGGCCCGAAGCGATAGGCATCGTCGGCCACCCGTTCATGGCCGCCCTGACGGATGCGCAGGCGATAGGCGAACGGATCGCGCCCGGCGATATCGCCCGCGAAGAGACCGTCCGCCCCCTCGACCGGCGACAACGACGCGACCGCCTCTTCGTCGTCCAGAACGTCGATGCGTTCCGCCCCCGGCAGGAAGACGCGGACGGACAGGGCGTCCGCCCCTCCATGCATGCCCAGCACCGCGAACGGGTCGCCATGGGTGCCGGCGACGATGGCCTGCGCATCGCTCGAACGGATAGCCGTCATCTTGCGCCCCCCTCAGGCAACGGCCCCCGGAGGCCGTCAGTCAGTGTTGTCAGACCCCGTCGCCGCGATCCACGCCCCAGATATCGCGCGCGTAACCCGCGATGGTGCGGTCGGACGAGAACCAGCCCATCCGCGCGGTGTTCAGCACCGCCATCCTGACCCAGTCCTCGCGATTGCGATAGGCCCCGTCGACGACGCGCTGCGCCTCGAAATAGCTGTCGAAATCGCAGGTGACGAGGAAGTAGTCGTGTTCGTACATCCGCCTGACGAGCGAGCCGTAACGCCCCTTGTCGGACGACGAGAACGCACCCGCGTCGATCTGATCGAGGACGCGTTTCAGGCGCGGGCTGGCCTCGATCGCCTTGCGCGCGAAGTCCGGCACGTCGCGCCGCGCCACCACTTCCGCCGCCGTCATGCCGAAGAGGAAGAAGTTCTCCGCCCCCACATGCTCGCGGATTTCCACGTTCGCGCCGTCCAGCGTGCCGATGGTCAGCGCACCGTTGAGGGCGAATTTCATGTTGCCGGTGCCCGACGCCTCCTTGCCCGCCGTCGAGATCTGCTCCGACAGGTCGGAGGCCGGGATCAGGTATTCGGCCATCGAGACATTGTAGTTGTCGGGATAGACGACCTGGAGAAGATCGCGCGTCTTCGGGTCGGTGTTGATGGTCTTCGCGACGTCGTTGATCAGGTGGATGATCTCTTTCGCGACTACGTAACCGGGTGCCGCCTTGCCGCCGAAGATCTTCACGCGCGGGGTCCAGTCGCCGCCCGGATCGTCGCGGATGTCGTTCCACAGCGCGACGGTTTCGAGCAGGTTCATCAACTGGCGCTTGTACTCGTGGATGCGCTTGATCTGCACGTCGAACATCGCGTTCGGATCGATCACCGTCCCGTCGCGCTCCTTGAGCCACGCGGCGAGGGTCGCCTTGTTCTCGTCCTTCGCCGCCTGATACGCGTCGCGGAAACCCGCATCGTCGGCATGGGGTTCGAGTTTGCGGAGCTGCTCCAGATCGTCGGGCCAGTCGGTGCCGATGGTCCCGTCGATCAGCTTGCGCAGCGGCGGATTGCACGAATAGAGCCAGCGGCGGGGCGTGACCCCGTTGGTCTGGTTGACGATGCGGTCCGGGTGCGCGGCGTGCAGGTCGGCGAAGACGGTTTCCTTGACCAGTTCGGTATGAAGCGCCGACACGCCATTGACCTTATGCGCCATGATGAAGGCCAGTTCGCCCATCCTCACCACGCCGTCGGCGAGGATGCGCACGTCGCCGCCGACCGCCTCAACATGCGATTTCTCGATCTCCCGGATGATCTCGAAATGGCGAGGCAGGACGCGGGCGAAGAGGTCTTCGGGCCACGTCTCCAGCGCTTCGGGAAGGAGCGTATGGTTCGTGTAGGCGAGCGAACCGCGCGCCGTCTCGATGGCCTGCGCCATCGGCATGCCGTACACGTCGACCAGCATGCGCACGAGTTCCGGCCCGGCGATGGCAGGGTGCGTGTCGTTGAGCTGGATCGCGACTTTATCGGCCAGATCGGCGATATCGTGCCCCTCGGAATCGAACCGGCGCAGCAGGTCGCGGATCGAGGCGGCGGTGAAGAAGTATTCCTGTTTCAGCCGCAGTTCCTTGCCGATATCGGTCGTGTCGTCGGGGTAGAGCACGCGGCTGATGGTGCGCGCCAGCGTCTCGGGCTGGCTCGCACCCTCGTAATCGCCCCGGTTGAAGCTTTCGAGGTCGAAGATGCGCTCGGGCTTTGCCGCCCAGAGGCGCAGGGTATTGGCCCATTTCGCCTGCCACCCCACCACCGGCGTATCGTAGGCCCAGGCAATGACCGTCTCGCCCGGATGCCAGACGGATTTTCCGCCCTCCTCCGTCACATGACCGCCGAAGCCGATCTCGTAGCGCGCCTCGGGCCGCTCGAATTCCCATACGTGACGCTGGGTCAGCCAGTCTTCCGCCGTCTCGATCTGCTTGCCATCCTCGAAATGCTGCTCGAAGAGGCCGTGTTCGTAGCGGATGCCGTAGCCGTAGGCGGGTATGCCGAGCGTCGACAGGCTGTCGAGGAAGCAGGCCGCCAGTCGCCCGAGACCGCCATTGCCAAGCGCCGCATCCGGCTCGTCGGCCACGACGGTGGCATAGTCCTGCCCGAGCGCGGCCATCGCGGCCATCGCCGTTTCCTCGACGCGCAGGTTGACGGCCACGTCCTCGACCAGCCGCCCGATCAGGAACTCCATCGAGAGGTAATAGACGCGCTTGCCCTTCTTCTCGTAGGTCGCGCGCGTGCTGGCGAACCACGGCGCGATGACCATGTCGCGCAGCGAAAGAGACAGGGCCACGCGCCAGTCGTAGACCGACGCATGCGCCTCGTCCTTGCCGAGCGAGAAATTGAGGTGCCGGAGAATCTCTGCGCGAAGCGTGGCTTCGTCGATCCGGGGAGTCGTGTCGAGGGGCATTGTGCGTGTTCTTTTTATTCGGGTCGAAACGATTGTAGGACGATGGCGGGGTTTGTCAGGTCTTCAGCGCGCTCGCCTCTTTCGCGAGCCGGGTGATCGCGTCCCAGTCATTCGCCGCGACCGCCTCCTTCGGCGCGACCCAGGAGCCGCCGACGCAGACGACATTGGGCAGGGCGAGGTATTCGGGCGCGTTCTTGAGGCTGACGCCGCCGGTGGGGCAGAAGGACAGGCCGAGCAACGCGCTGCCCCATGCCTTCAGCACCGGCACGCCGCCATTGGCTTCGGCGGGGAAGAACTTGAGGATCTTCAACCCGCGCTCCGACGCCGCCATCGCCTCGGACGGGGTGGCCACGCCGGGGAGCATCGGCAGGCCCGCCTGATCGGCGGCGTCGAGCAGGTCGAGGCTGAAGCCGGGCGAGACGCCGAAGGTCGCCCCCGCCGCCGCAGCAGCGACCACGTCGGACGGCAGGCGCAAGGTACCGACGCCGACCTCCGCATCCGGCACCGCCTCGGCAATGGCGCGGATCGCGTCGAGCGCGACGGGCGTGCGCAGGGTGATCTCCAGCGCGCGCAGCCCCCCGGCGACCAGTGCGCGGGCCAGCGGAACGGCCTTGTCCAGATCGTCGATCACCATGACGGGGACGACCGGGGCGAGGCGGCAGACTTCTTCGATGGTCGGTCTCGTCATGCGGACAACTCCTTGATCGTCGAGATAAGCCCCGCCGTCGACGCGTCCAGCGACGCATCCGCCTCGCCGTCGAGGGAGGGGATCAGGTTCACGGCCAGTTCCTTGCCGAGTTCGACGCCCCACTGGTCGAAGCTGTCGATATCCCAGATTGTGCCCTGCACGAAGACCTTGTGTTCGTAGAGCGCAACGACGCGGCCCAGCGTGTAGGGGTCGAGATGGCGGTGGACGATCGTGGTCGAGGGGCGGTCGCCCGGGAAGGTGCGATGCGTGGCCAGCCGCTCGATATCGCCGCTGACGGCCCCCTTCGCCTTCATCGCCGCGCGCACTTCTTCTTCGGTGCGCCCGAAGGCCAGCGCCTGACCCTGAGCGAGGCAGTTGGCGAGGAGCGCGGTGTGATGCTCGCCCGGCCCCTCGCGCGATTGCGCCGCTGCGATAAAATCGACGGGGACGACATCGGTGCCCTGATGCAGAAGCTGGAAGAAGGAATGCTGCGCGTTCGTGCCCGGCTCGCCCCAGATGACCGGCCCGGTCGCGGTGGTTACGGGGTCGCCGCCCCGCGCGGTCCGCTTGCCGTTGCTTTCCATGTCGAGTTGCTGGACATAGGCGGGGAAGCGCTCCAGCCGCTGGTCGTAGGGGATGAGCGCGACCGTGGGCCAGCCCATCGCGTTGCGCCGCCAGATGCCCAAGACGGCGAGGATGACGGGAAGATTCTGCTCCAGCGGGGCGGTGCGAAAGTGTTTGTCCATCGCGCCCGCGCCGTCGAGGAAGGCGCGGAACCCCTTCGCCCCGATGCCGATGGCGACGGGCAGACCGATGGCCGACCAGATCGAATAGCGTCCGCCGACCCAGTCCCAGAAACCGAACACGCGGCTTGCGTCGATCCCGAATTCCGCCGCGCCGTCGATATTGGTCGACACCGCCGCCATGTGATGCCCGGCCTTGTCGCCGACACCCCCGCGCAACCATTCGCGGGCCGAGCGGGCGTTCATCATGGTTTCCATGGTCGTGAAGGTCTTGGACGCGACGATGACCAGCGTGCGCGCGGGGTCGAGATCCTTGATCGTGTCGGTCAGATGCGCCGAATCGACGTTGGAGACGAAATGCACGCGTGGGCCGTCGCGGTCCGGCTCCAGCGCGCGGGCGACCATGGCGGGGCCGAGATCGGAGCCGCCGATGCCGATATTGATGACATCCGTGAACGGCCCGGCATCCGCCGCGTAGCGCCCCTCCCGCACATCCTCGGCGAAGGCGAGAAAGCGGTCGAGCGTGCCCGCCACGTCGTCGCCCGCCGGAACGTCGGCTCCGCCGCGCAGAGCCATGTGCAAGACGGCGCGGTCTTCGGTCAGGTTCCAGTGTTCGCCCGAGACCATCGCATCGCGCGCCTTCTCGACACCTGCCGTGCGGGCGACGTCGAACAGGGCGGTCAGGGCGTCGTCGTCGATCTTCTCCTTGGAGAAATCGACCGTCATATCCTCGAATTGCGCGGTGAATCGCTCGAAACGGTCGCCTTCCTTCGCGAAGAGCGCGCGCAGGGTCGTCCCGCGCAGCCGCGCGGCGTGGGGGTCGAGTGCGGAAAGATCGGTCATGCCAGGTCCTCGCCGAAGAAGATGCTCGCGCCGGATGTCGCCGGACCGACGGACCCGCGGAACGACTGGAACAGTTCGCGCCCGATGCCCGCTTCGTTTTCCGAGAGGTCGGGCGTCACCGGCTCGCGCGATGCCAGATCGGCGGTCGTGCCGAGTGTCCCGGTCTTGGCGTCGAGGCGGATGATATCGCCATCCCGCACTCGCGCCAGCATTCCGCCGGCCTTGGCTTCGGGGGCGAGGTGGATGGCCGAGGGGATCTTGCCCGATGCGCCGGACATGCGCCCGTCGGTCACCAGCGCGACCTTGTGGCCCTTGTTCTGGATCACGCCCAGCATCGGCGTCAGCGAATGAAGCTCCGGCATCCCGTTCGCCTGCGGACCCTGGAAGCGCAGGACGCAGATGAAATCCTCGAACAATTCGCCCGCCTTGAAAGCATCGCGCACCGCTTCCTGCGAATGGAAGACGCGGGCCGGGGCCTCGACGATCCAGTGCTCGGGCTTGACGGCGGACGCCTTCATCACCGCCGTGCCGAGATTGCCGGACAGCTGCACAAGCCCGCCCGTGGTCTGGAACGGGTTCGACACCGTGCGCAGGATGCCCTCGTCGATTCCCTCGCGCGCGCCGTCCTCCCAGACCAGTTCGTCGTCCTTCAGCTTGGGTTCCTGCACGTAGCGGCTCAGCCCGTCGCCCGCGACCGTGCGCACCTCGTCCTGCATCAGGCCCGCCGAGAGCAGTTCGCCGATGATGTACTGCAGCCCTCCGGCGGCGTAGAAGTGGTTCACGTCGCGCAACCCGTTCGGGTAGACCTTGGCGATCAGGGGCGTGACGGCGGAAAGGTCGGACAGATCCTGATAGGTCAGCACCACGCCCGACGCGCGGGCCATGGCGATCAGGTGCAGCGCGAGGTTGGTCGACCCGCCCGTCGCGTGCAAGCCCACGATGCCGTTGACATAGGCGCGCTCGCTGAGGATTTCGCAGGTCGGCGTGTAGTCGTCCCCCTGCGCCGTCAGGCTCAGCACCCGGCGCGCGCCCGCCACCGTCAGACGGTCGCGGATATCCTGACCGGGGTTCGCGAAGCTGGCGCCCGGCAGGTGCAGGCCCATGACCTCCATCAGCATCTGGTTGGTATTGGCCGTGCCGTAGAAGGTGCAGATACCGGGGCTGTGATAGCTGGCCATCTCGGCGCGCATCAGCGTGGCGCGGTCGATCTCTCCGGCGGCGAATTTCTGGCGCGTCTCCGCTTTCTTGTCGTTGGGCAGTCCCGAAGGCATCGGCCCGGCGGGCAGGAAGATGGCCGGGATATGCCCGAAGGCGGCCGCCGCGATGACCAGCCCCGGCACGATCTTGTCGCACATCCCCAGGAAGACGGCGGCGTCGAAGCAGTTATGCGAGAGCGCGACGCTGGCGCCCAACGCGATCACGTCGCGCGAGAACAGCGACAGTTCCATCCCCGGCTCGCCCTGCGTGACCCCGTCGCACATGGCCGGGACGCCACCCGCCACCTGCGCCGTCGCGCCCACGCTTTCTGCCGCCGCCTTGATGAGCGCGGGATAGCGCTCGAAAGGGGCATGGGCCGAGAGCATGTCGTTATAGGCCGTCACCACGCCGAGATTGGGCGCGGCGGCGTCGAGCGTCATCTTTTCCTTCACGTCCTCGGGCATTCCCGCCGTCGCATGAGCGAAGTTGGAACAGCCGAGATGCGCGCGGGCGACGCCATGGTCGCGCGCCTTGCCCATCCGTTCCATGTAGGCGTCGCGCGTCGGCTTGCTGCGCGCGATGATCCGGGCGGTGACGTCCTCGACGGTGGGATGGGTCATGGCATTCCTCTTTCACGCGGACAGTCCGCGTCGGGCTATTCGGCGTAGTGGACGACCGGGGCGCTGGCGGCATCGAGCACCGCGCGGATGGGTGCTTCCGTCCCGTCATCGGTCTTCATCGCACGGTCGAGCGCGGTCTTCTTGTCCGCACCCTTGATGAGCACGTAGAGATGCGCCGCCCCGGCAAGGGCGCTCAGGGTCAGGGTGATGCGCGGTTCGTCGGCGCCCGGCGGCTCGACGGAGGCGACGATCGCCTCGCCCTCGGGGTCGAGCAGCGCGGCCAGCCCGGGTGTCCCTGGGAAGAGCGAGGCGGTGTGCATGTCGCCCCCCATGCCCACGACGCAGACCGTCAGCGGCATCGCCAGCCGCGCCTCGTCCATCGGCAGGAAGGTCGCCGCCGCCGCCGCGCCGGTCATCAGATGCGCGCGCACGAGGCGCTCGTTGGAGCGCGGATGGTCGGGCGGCACCTGCCGCTCGTCGGTGAGGGTCACGCTCACCTTTGCCCAGTCCAGCGCCTCCTGCGCCAGTGCTTCGAGGAACGGCGCGGGCGTCGTGCCCCCCGGCACGGCGAGGCTCGCCCGCCCGTCCGCCGCGATGGCGGTGCGCAGGTCGTCGGCCACCTGCCTCGCCAGCGCCGGTCCCTGCTCGTCGCGCGTATTCTCGATGATCTTCACGATGCGATCTCCCGCCAGCGTCGTCCGTCCCGATGCAGCAGCATCAGCGAATCCTCCGGTCCCGACGATCCCGCATCGTAGGGCAGCGGCTTCGTCGTCTGCCACGCCTCGATGACCGGATCGATCCACGCCCATGCCGCCTCGACCTCGTCACCGCGCATGAACAGCGTCTGGTCACCGCGAATCACGTCCATCACCAGCCGCTCGTAAGCGTCGGGCATGCGCATTCCCGTGCGCGCGAGGCTGTCGGCAAAGCTCATGTCCAGCTTGGTATCCGTCAGGCGCATGCCGCCGGGGCCGGGGTCCTTGACCGTCATCGACAGGGTGATGCCCTCGTCCGGCTGGAGCCGGATGGCCAGCACGTTGGCGTGCGGTCCGGCGGAGGTATGCGGAAAGATCGAGTGCGGCACCTCCTTGAACTGCACCGCGATCTCGGAGAACCGCTTGCGCATCCGCTTGCCGGTGCGCAAGTAGAACGGCACGCCGGGCCAGCGCCAGTTGGCGATACCGGTCTTGAGGGCGACGAAGCTTTCGGTCGTGCTGTCCGGGTTCTCGGCATCGTCGAAATACGAGGCGGTCTTGCTGCCCTTGCGATACTGCCCGCGCACGACGTCGGACATATCGGTCAGCGGCTCCAGCGAGCGCAGCACCTTCAGCTTCTCGTCGCGCACCGCGTCCGGCTCGAACCGGGCGGGCGGCTCCATCGCGGTCAGGCACAGAAGCTGAAGCAGGTGATTCTGCACCATGTCCCGCGCCGCGCCGATATTGTCGTAATACGGCCCGCGCCCCTCGATACCGACGCTTTCGGCCACCGTGATCTGCACGCTGTCGATGTGCTGGGCGTTCCAGAGCGGCTCGAACAGGGTATTGGCAAAGCGCAGGGCCATGAGGTTCTGCACCGTCTCCTTGCCGAGATAATGATCGATCCGGTAGATCTGCTCCTCGTCGAACCGTTCGGCCAGTTGCCGGTTCAGCGCCCTAGCAGAAGCCAGATCGCGGCCCAGCGGCTTTTCCACCACGATCCGCGCGTTCTCGGTCGCCAGCCCAACATTGCCGATGCCCTCCGCGATGGTCCCGAAGAAGCGGGGCGCGACGGAGAGGTAGTAAGCCTGCGGTCGCCCATCATCGCTCATCATGCCCTTGAGGTCGTTCCACCCCTCCGGCGTCATGACGTCGAGTTGCAGGTAGTGGAGGCAGGCGAGGAACCGCTTGCGGATTTCCGGCTCCAGATCCTCCTTCGACACGAATTCGTCGAGGGCCTTGGAGGCCAGCTTGCGGAATCCGTCCGAATCCATCTCGCTGCGCGCCGCGCCGATGATGCGCGCGCCATCGGGCATCTGGCCGTCGGCCATGCGGTGATACAGGGCGGGGATCAGCTTGCGGCGGGCGAGATCGCCCGTCGCGCCGAAGACGACGAGGTCGAAGGGATCGACGGGAACGACGCGGGCGACCATCAGGCGGATTCTTTCATGTGTTGATCGAGATCGGCGGCGGTGGGCAGGTCGGCTCCCCGTCGGCTGCACGTGATGGCGGCGGCGGTCGCGGCGCGGTTCAGCAGGGCCGAGACACCCTCCCCCGACATCGCGCGCAGGGCGCCCGCCGGGTCCGCCTCGCCGCTCACCCCGGCCAGCAGGGCGGCCATGAAGGTATCGCCCGCGCCAACGGTATCGACCACGTCGGTCTCGGGCGGGGTCGCGCGAAACACGTCCTCGCCGCGCACGCCGACCACGCCTTCGCCGCCGCGCGTCAGCACCACGAGCGCCGGGCCGTCCTTGGCCCAGCCGCGCACGATATCGACCGGGTCGTCATCGGGGTAGAGCATGCCCAGATCCTCGTCGCTGACCTTGACCAGCCCCGTCATCGGACGCAGCGCATCCACCCGCTCGCGCCAGATCGCGAAGTCCGGCTCGATGGTCGGGCGCACGTTGGGGTCCAGCGTCAGGAACAGGCCCGAATGACGCTTGGCCAGCGCCATGAAGGCATCGGCCACAGGCCGCACGACCGTCGAGTACGACCCGAAATGCAGGCCCGTCACGTCGCCGCCGATCTCGGGCAGGTCGCCCGGCGTCAACCCGCAATCCGCCGAGCCGTCACCGTAGAAGATGTAGGAAGGCACCCCCGCCTCGTTCACGCCGACGACGCTCAGCGTCGTGCGCCTGCCCGTGCGGACGAGATACCGCGTATCGACCCCCTCGTTCTCCAGAACCGACGCAAGACGCGCGCCGAGCATATCGTCGGACATGCCCGTCAGCAGGGCCGAAGGCGCGCCGAGGCGCGACATGCCGATAGCCACGTTGAAGGGCGACCCGCCGGGCCGCGCATCCATCCGCAGATGACCCGGACCGTCGCCATCGGCGACGAACAGGTCGTACAGCGCCTCACCGCAAACAAGAAACATCGAGACAGATTCCTTTGTCAGGCGCAGGACGCACCACGGTCGCATCCATTACAGGGAAGAATACCGGCCTGCGACAGGACCGGACCCCGGAACCGCGACCACCGCCACCCGCTAGAGCAAACCCCTCCGTCGCACCCGGTTCCTCGCGAACGCGGGTCCGCGCCGACATGACCCGAAGCGGTTCGGCGACAGGAAACCACCATGGCCGGACGGTGTCAATAGTATGTCATTTCTCGTTACTAACTCGCGCGGCGCCGATATTCGCCGCGAACCGCTCGAACAGGTAGAAGCTGTCCTTCGGGCCGGGGCTGGCCTCCGGGTGGTACTGGACCGAAAAGAGCGGACGGTTCGCGTCGCGCAGGCCGCAATTGGAACCGTCGAAGAGCGAGACATGCGTCTGCACCACCGTTTCGGGCAGGGATGCCTCGTCGACGGTGAAGCCGTGGTTCATCGACGTGATCTCGACCTTGCCGGTCTCCACGTCCTTCACGGGATGATTCGCGCCGTGATGGCCGAATTTCATCTTTTCGGTCTTTCCGCCCAGCGCCATGGCGAGCAACTGATGCCCCAGGCACACGCCGAAGACAGGCAGGTCCGCATCGATCAGCGTGCGAATCGTGTCGACCGCATATTCCCCCGTCGCCGCCGGATCGCCGGGACCGTTGGTCAGGAAGATGCCGTGCGGCTGCATCGCGAGGATATCGGCGGCGGAGGTCTGCGCCGGGACGACCGTCACGTCGCACCCGACATCGGCCAGACAGCGCAGGATATTGTGCTTGGCCCCGAAATCGATGGCGACGACCTTGTGCTGCGTCTTCGGCGCGGTGTTGTACCCGGCGGGCCACGACCACCGCCCCTCGGTCCAGCCGTAGGGCGCCTCGCAGGTCACTTCGGCGGCAAGGTCGGCATTCTCGATCCCGTTCCACCCCCGCGCCGCCTCGACCAGCGCTTCGGCGTCGATATCGCCCGCCGCGTCGTGGCACAGGGTGGCGTGGGGCATGCCGGATGTGCGAATCAGGCGCGTCAGGCGGCGCGTGTCGATCCCCGCGATGCCGATGCGCCCGATATCGCGCAGCCACGCGTCGAGCGGGGCCATGGCGCGCCAGTTCGACGGCTCCGTCGGATCCATGCGCGTGACCATGCCGAGCGCGACGGGCGACGTCGTCTCGCGATCCTCGTCGTTCACGCCGGTATTGCCGATATGCGGAAAGGTGAAGGCGACGATCTGGTCGGCATAGGACGGGTCGGTCATCACTTCCTGATACCCGGTCATCGCGGTGTTGAAGCACAACTCGCCCGTCGTGCGCCCCGTCGCCCCGAACCCTCGACCCCAGAAAAGCTGACCGTCGGCCAGCGCGAGGCAGGCGGTCGGCCGTTCGGCCTTGCGCAAGAATGCGGGTGTCGCGGCGGTAGATGCGGCGGACATCGGTCGGCTCCTTCCGGGTAGCATGGATCGCGCGTTCTCTAGTCGAATACGCCCGGTTTGCAAAGTCCGGGTTTTCCAATTCGCACAGGATCGGGTAGGAGAACCCCGAACCCGGGGGGAACGACCATGCTGCGACAGAAGATCGATGAAGAATTCAAGATCGCGATGAAGTCGCGCGATCCCGTGCGCCTGTCCACCCTGCGCCTGATCCGTGCGGCTATCACGCAAGCCGACATCGCGGCGCGCGGGGCCGAGGACGGAGGCGGCGTCGACGACCCCGCGATCATGGCCCTGCTCCAGAAGATGATCAAGCAGCGCGAGGATTCGGCGACGCTCTACGAGAGCGGCGGGCGGATCGAATTGTGCGAGCGCGAGCGCGAGGAAATCGTCATCATCCGCGATTTCCTGCCCAAGGCGATGGATGCCGGGGAGGTGGATGCGGCCATCCGGGCAGCCGTCGAGGAGACGGGGGCCACTTCGCTC